>Ga0065711_1037537_pt1 | contig 19737 bp, 12 predicted proteins | sample Hoacrofraction12_FD_59098 | JGI IMG/M metagenome (GOLD analysis project Ga0065711, IMG submission 59098) | Hoatzin crop microbial communities from Cojedes, Venezuela - Epithelial fraction 12 v2 (version 2) | ecosystem: Host-associated > Birds > Digestive system > Esophagus > Crop | place... | reverse complement strand
TCAAGACCAGGTTGGACAGGGCTCTGAGCAACCTGATCTAGTTAGTGGTGTCCCTGCTCGCTGCAGGGGGGTTGGACTAGATGACCTCTAGGGGTCCCTTCCAACCCAAAACTTTCTATGATTCTATGAAGTCTATTGACAACATACCACATAATGTTTTGAAACTTCTTTGAAATCCTGACATGTCTTTCTTACTCTAAAGAATACGAAGATCTTCAGTTTACACACACTGAAGGCCATGTAACTGTCTTGCTTCGTGTGAGTAACTTATTTAAGGTTCACATACAAGATACTTACTCAATGTTTTTAGCAGAAACAGCAAGCCATGTGCTGGCTACAGTTGTCAGCTCTACCCTACGGAGTTTCAGGCATTCATCAGGACTTGGCCAGCCAAGGCTACGATAGTCACGCCTTTTTCCTTGAGAAAGGAGAAAAAAAAAAATTAGAAGAAATTGTCTGGAAGCAGAAAGACTTTCCACTTCAGTACAGTGATTTACAAAATACTTTATACCAGTGGATACATTCTCTGAGTTATAAAAGTCATGGTCCTGCAGCTGGTTCTTATTCCTGAACCTAAACAGACTGAATGGAACTTGTGGGACCCAAAGACAGAACTGGATCCTACGCAAGACAGATTAGGAGGTGGAGTTTTAATACCCGTTTCGTTACACTTTTCAATAGTTACACGTTAAGAACAATCACCACTCTTGTTTAGAGGTAATGTGTCTACTTAGATGTCCTTAAAGAAAGTTTCTATGTGAGTCATCATTTATGTTCTACAGCTACAGTAAGAACCAATAAAAGTTGATTGCTCCATCTTCTGACAATCCCAGCTGAAAAATGCTGCCGTTTCTTTTCAATGAATATTGTTTAGGACAGGCAGTGGCTTTCACCGCATTCTTCCACTCAAGATAGCAACACTTCTGAAACCAGTAAGCAATTACACTTCAGCCCTCCATTTTGCAGAGAAGTTAACTGAGGCAGAGAAAGGGTAAATAACTTGCTTTATGTTAACAGCTATATCACTGGAACAAACAAGAACCTGATCTTCACATTTGAACCAAAGCCTACTGAAATCTGTCCCTTACATTTGGTGGATACTGTACCAAGTCCTAGGAATCCAGCTTGTGTTAACTGTTAGGAAACATTTTCCTCTCATATCAGAAACATCCTAATTGTTTGGAACATAAGAAAAATTCATTGTAGCCATAAATTTGCACACTGGGAAGCCAAATTTAACAACATGCCAGTCTAGCACATCAGCTACATAGGCTGTATTTCTGTATTTACTTCTACTTACCCAAAATTCTGCCCATTTGGATGCAAATCCTATTTCCCATCCAAAGTATAGTAAAATGCTTCACCATAATTTTGCAAAATAACAATGAAGTCTGTAATACCATGTCTTTTGTAAAGCATTCTGATTAAAGGAAAATTAATTTCAAGAAACTTCAGAGAGGAATGATAAGTTCTAATCACCACCACTGTGAACTATCTGACTGTGAATTCTTCTTTGCACGAACGACGAAAGATAGCAACAGGTATGGAAATGCTACACAGAGATAGTTCAGTAGTCAGAGAGGAAGTGAAACACAGAACAGCCAGTGTCATCTCCCTGTTGTACCAGGAACTCTCCAGGTGACCTCCAATATGTTACTTGCACTTTTGACAATTTAGTTCTTCAGTGGACCCTGCCTCACAGGAGCGTTAGGAAGATAACTAGCTTATGATCGAGGGATGCTATGTAAAGCAGACACAGAAGCAGCTCAGGTGAGAGAAGATATATCAAGGAAAGGTCAGGTGTGTGCTCATAAATGATACTCTGTTTTCATGTAATCCCTCTCCCCTGCTTAAATACTTAATTCAATAACTTACATTTGCCAGTTTCTAAAAAAGGAGCTTGTTAAAGATTTAATGTAAGAGCCTTGAAAATGTGAAATCACTTTCTAGGTCACCAAATTGTCAAGGACTAAAATGTATTGGAGAACCCATCTTTGCTTACACATCAGCTGTATGGCAAAGATTCTACCTCCACTGAAACAAAGACAAGACAAAAAGTACGGCGGCCAATTACTTTGGCTCTCTTCTTTGGCATCATTAGGTTTCAGCAGCTCCAAACTTCATCCCAAGCAATCATGTGCTGATGATTTCTGTCCACCTGAACACACCAGTGGAACTAGCTTGCACCATAATAATAGACCACTCTCCAATTCCTGTTATTCAACTAGCAAAAACTCCACCTCTCTCTCCGAACTGCCTCATCTACATCGGTGCAAAACTCTACTCTTCTGTAACTCCAGTCTTCTGGAGACAGTCTCTTAAGTTTTCTCTTCTAATATCACCATGCCAATTACAGCACAACACTTGATTTACTTTTTTTTTTTAATTAGAACAAGGTTTCTGCCTTTTGTTTTTGAGTTGTGTGTCTATGTTTAGTCAGTAATCAATTCAAGCTCTCATTCTGGATCTATTTCCTAAGAGGTGTCTCTCATCTGATTAAAACTGAATGGGCAGAGAAGTTAGTTTAAGAAAGATTATTAAAACCTCCTCTCTCTCTTACTACTTCTACTCACAATACCTACCTCCTTCATTCTCCACTCTTACCACCTCATCCCCAGAAGTTCTAGTAATTAACTAGAAAGTTTTCATTCAGCAGACAAAGTTATGCTGCACTTTGTGAAGAAGGTACAGATGGAAGAGATCTCAGATTTTTGCACATACTTATCTAGAAGGCATATTTCACTACGTAGTCTGTGATGCATATACAAGGTAATAAACAAGTGTAATATAAAAGCTGCAGAGGAAATCAACCAGAGTAATACAAAAGCGGCAAACAACTTGCTTTCTTTAGAAGCAGCAGGTTACCTATTGGTCCAGGAGAAGGAATCTTTGGTCCACTGATCTCCAGGGCAGTTTGGTAAAAGTTTTCATTTTCTCCATTATTCCCTTCTTCCCCGTTTCTCCCAACTGGCTCCTGGAGATCCAAGCTTTCAGCTTTTGGTTTCTTTAAACGTTTGACCTGAAAAGTGATCTACCAAAAGAACAGTATTGGCAAGGGTAAGAGTAGGAAACACCATGAATGTTCTCAGCTTCCAATACACTACTTGTTTTAGCCCAAAGATTCAATTTCAAAGATGTTACAGCTGAGATCTTTGTCTCTCACCCCTCCCTTCCCATCTCAACCCAGTCTCTAAGCCTGCTTACTTTAACTGCATCACACTATGCAAACAAAGTACACAACATCAATCTCCAACATAAGAGAAAACCAGTTTAACTGCCAGAGAACAGAAAGGCATTTTTCATTCTATATTTTGTTTGAAATATGACAACAACAGAAATTTCACAGAATGGTAGGCGCTGGAAGGGACCTCTGGGATCACGAAAGTAAGGTCACCTAGAGCAGGCTGCACAGGACCTTGTCCAGGCAGGTCTTGAATGTCTCCAGAGAAGGAGACTTCACAACCTCCCTGGGCAGCCTGTTTCAGGGCTCCGTCACCCTCAAAGTAAAGTAGTTCTTCCTCATGTTCAGACGGAACTTCCTATGCTTCAGTTTGTGCCCGTTGCCCCTTGTCCTGTCGCTGGGCACTACTGAAAAGAGCTTGGCCCCATCCTCCTGACACCCACCCTTAAGATTTATAAGATCCCTCTCAGCCTTCTCCAGGCTAAACCAGTCCAGCTCCCTCAGCCTTTCCTCGTAGGACAGATGCTCTGGTCCCCTCATCATCTTCATACCCTCCTCTGGATTCTCTCCAGTAGCTCCTCCTCTTTCTTGAACTGGGGAGCGCAGAACTGGATGCAGGCTTCCAGATGGAGCGTCACTAGGGTAGAGCAGGGGGGGAGGAGAACCTCCCTCGACCTGCTGACCACACTCTTCTTAATGCACTCCAGGACACCACTGGCCTTCTTGCAACAAGGGCACACTGCTGGCTCATGGTCAACTTGTTGTCCACCCGCAATCCCAGGTCCCTCTCCACAGAGCTGCTCTCCAGCAGTTCAGCCCCTGGCCTATACTGGTGCATGGGGTTGTTCCTTCCCAGGTGCAGGACTCTGCACTTGCCCTTGTTGAACTTCATGAGATTCCTCTGCACCCATCTCTCCAGCCTGTCCAGATCTCGCTGAATGGCAGCACAGCCTTCTGGTGTATCAGCCACATATACAACAACATGTTTCATTGTTTTCATGCTAAGTGGAACACTTGGTTATAAACTTTTCTCCTTTGTAACTGCGAGCAAGAAGTTTGAGGGCACCCAGCATCATTTAACACTTAAGCTCTTGCTGCTGATAATCAAGACTCACAATCACAGAATTATTTGGGTTGTAAGACCTTTAAGATCAAGTCCAACCATAAACCTAACACTGCAAAGTCAACCATTAAACCATGTCATGTCCCTAAGTGCCACATATACCTTCAGCGATGGTGACTCAACCACTTCTCTGGGCAGCCTGTTCCAATGCTTGATAACCCTTTCAGTGAAGCATTTTTTCCTAACATCGAAGCTAAACCTCCCCTGGCACAACTTGAGGCTGTTTCCTCTCATCCGATCACTTGTTACTTGGAAGAAGACACCAACACCCACCTCGCTACAATTTCCTTTCAGGTATTTGTAGAGAGCAATAAGGTCACCCCTCAGCCTCCTTTTCTCCAGACTAAATGATGCCAGTTTTAGTGATGCAGAGGCCTTTCCTTTAGAAGACAGATTGAAACTACTTGTTCATTTCACACAAGCCATAAACCAGCTCTTCTAGGCCCACAGGGGAAGTTCCTATACATATTCCAGTGTTAAACCCCTTGAACCCCCATCTTTCCCACCTCCACAACAGCAAGTCAGGACAAGACTTCAGCACACTCATCCAAACTTACCCATTCAGCTTCATCATCATCGCCACAGTCCCCAAAACAGGAGCTAGCCAGTCCATCCTGAGATCCTTTCTTTAGGACCCGGATTCCCTGTAAGTCCATCCGACGACCTTTTACCTCCAGTGCCCCTTCAAAAGCTTCCTGAGGCCAAGAGCTTTCAAACTCATCCACCAAAGCCAGCATCTCTTCAGACATCTGATCGTCTTCTAACCCTTCCATTCCTTCTGAACCGTTGCTTTCTGCAGTGACCGTGTCTAAGAGGGAATACCACAAAAACTTCAAAAATTCTCCTCCTGCTGCTTCCACAAAGAGTATAAAAAGAATTTTTTTTTCTGTAACCTGATTTTTCCACTTGAAAAAAACAAATATCACTGACTACTCATTGCATGCTGCTAATGGAGAGGGGGACTGGAGAACGCAGACTTCCCCACTGCAAAGAAGCATCAACTGTTGCTTCAAAAATCAACACCTCTGGACCACTTTCATCAGTTTCCTTTCCAAACCAGAATTCTGCCTGTTTGAGGGAGTAAACAAATGTGCATTAAACACTCAATAAAGCACTCTGGACCTTCACAATAGACACACACACACTGTTTTTCTTCCCTTCTGTCTGGCACAGATGATACAGAACTCAGTGAGGTACAATCAACATTTTTTTGTAGAGTCTTGCAAGAAACTACATCCTCTAGCTTCGAAAGCATCTAAACTTTGATCTCATTTTTTGATTTAATGCATTTTGACTTTAGACTCGGAGAAGAGCAGTGAACAGCATGAAACCAGTTTTAAGGGTTACTTGTCACTGTACAGACAAAGGGGGAGAAAATGTAGCTTCTTGGAGGAAGGAAGACAGCTCTTCTGAAAAATCTAGAAACCAATTCATTTGCCAGCACTGATTTTGTAAGGCTGACTTACTTTCCAGTCTCAGGAAGGAGGGATCTCTTGCTGAACTCTGAGTGAGGACTTCTGGATCTTCTGTACCTCCCTCAGACTGTCCTTCTGCTACTGCTGCAACTGACTCACGGTGGTCATCAAAGTATTTCTCCTTGTCATGACTGCCATCTGGGTTTTTCTCATGACAGTGGCCTGAAAGAGAGAAGTTTACTGATACACCACGTAAAACCACTCCTCCTGGATACAAGCACAGAAGCTGTACTGCACAAGCTACAGTCTTCTAGCTTTCTGCATATGATTTAACAGCATAATTCTTCAAGCTTCATTCAGTGACTAAAAAACTGATCTGTCTCTTGACAAGGGAGGTCACCTAAAACAGTTACAGGAAACAATGCTATTAGGTACACACTGCAAACTACTCATGAAAGAACAATCAGGCATCTTTCGAGGGAAGGTTGCCCAGTACATAGAAAATGACTGTGTGCTAGTAGCCACTCCAATAAGCATTCCCAAGACGCATTTTCAGTGACACTGCACCATACGTGGGAGATGCCTGCCACATCAACTTCACTTAGACACCATAATGCTCACCATGCTTACGTGCAAGAGAAAAAGCGCCAAGGCAGACTGATACAGGCTCTGACCGACCTTCTGTGTCAGCAACAGACAGTATGTAGTTAAGACTGGCTCATTAAATAGACAGACAAAAGCTACAGGTATTAATCTGTGCCAAAAATCAGAAGTTTATTCAACTGAAAATTTAAGATCTGTAATTCTGTGGTCAGGTTACAGGCTCAGATTCCACCAAACACAAAGATTTAGGAATAACATTGGAAAAATCCAAACGCAGACCCAATAATGAGCAGATTTAAAAAAACCTGCAAACGTGCAACACTAGCTTTTGAGCATCCTTAAGTGAGATACGGTTAAGCTTTCAGAGATTTTAAAGTGTAGCCACCAGCAACCTCATAGCAGTATTTTTGATCTCAAATACATTTTAACTAAAGATCTCTGATTTTCTAGTAATAATTACTTGCCAGCCTTCCAGCGCAAGAAGTGTTCAGAGAGCTGCTCCCCCGGCTGACCCCCAGAGCCGCACAGGTGGAGACAGGATTCTCCATGCATGCGAGGGGCTGGGAGCTGGCACGAACCCCACCGCATGGCGGCTGGACCGAGGCACGGACTGGGGCACCTGCCTCTCGGCACACGGCAAGCCTATCACCACAGAGAAAGACGTGTTCTGTGTACACAGCTGTTGGTCTCAAATCCCTCCTTTGGTCATTTCAATCACTTGTGAGTGAAAATAGCTTACATATACAAACGAATTAAGCAGCACACAGCAAATCAGATAAAGCTTAAGTTAAATGCAAGATTCTCAAGTATGTTCCCTATTCCACCCTCATGAATGCAAACTGTATTGCTCCATGCATACGGAAAGCACTATTTTTTTTCCAACCAGCAGCATAAAATATGAAGAATGCGAATAAAGTAGATCAGTGACTCCTTTCTCCTCCATGCTATGATCTCCCGTTACAGAAGAATCTTTTTAGGTCTCACTCTTTCCTCAGGTCAGCAGGATGAGAGGATGGTTGTAACTCATGTGTAAGGTAACCTGTTCCACCACTTCTCAGCAAAGTGGAACTATAGCTTTTTGCTGTCTGCTCTCTACTTTCACATCTGTGAATATTCAGGTGGCATATTTGGAAGAGAAATAAACCAGTATTTTCTGGAGGGTGGGGGTGTCACCAAAATCAAATGAATAAAACTATACTCATAAAGCCTCTCTGAAAACTATTTCTTGCCCTACTTTTAATGTTGTGTAGAAAAGAAGCCAAACAATGTTACTTTATGAGTAAACATACAAAACAGAAACAGCTAACTTCATAAACTCCTCTAACTTCTGCGATACAGTTACACTGTGCCTTTCCTACCCTATCAGTCATTGACTCTTTCTTTAATCCCCTCCCCATCAGTGAAAACAATCACTCCAATATATGGAGATCCTCACGTTTAATTTACAAGAAATGGTGTGCACAGAACTCTAAAGCTGAAACTAGTCCCCCTGCCTGACACCAAACCAGCCTGACACTGATGCAAGTCAGGTGCTTCTCAGTAATGTGATGACCACAATTCCCTTTGCTGAAGGTCAACTCATTACTATAAAGACAAAAAGCAAAGAGGCTGAAAAAGACAACTATTTTTAATTGAAATAAAAATGCCAGAGAGAAAAAAAAAGCTAGAAATCACAAGCAGAAGGAAAAAAACATGACAGCACCTAAAATTCTACTGAAGACCAACCCTGTTAAGATTAATTTACAAACACTGACAGCTAAAAACAGACTAGATAAGAGTACTGGCTTTCTTGGGATCTGAGAGCTGCTATATATAGAAACCTGAGTGGCCTAATTTTTTCAAATTGCTGCTTTCAGTTGTCTGATGTCACAGGAGAAAAAAAAAATGCTGGTTGAAAAACATCAATGGAAGTTCAAGATCTCTGATGAGTGTACCATGAAGCTGGTGGTCCTGAAACACTGCAAGTCAGAACTCCACTGCTTGTATCAGCCGGGTGCCTGAAGAGCAGCGGGGAAGACCACCAGGCAAGACTGAGACCAGCAGTGAACAGCGCAGCCCCAAACTCCAGGCACATTCACTGGCTGCAGAACATTTGTTGTATTGTCACAATACTTACAGCACCTTAGCCGCGTGAAGGACAAAAGTGACTGCCACTCTACAAATGCTCAGCTATTTATTAACATTTCATATATATGCTGGTTGTCTAAATATGCACATCTGAATTGAGGTATAAAGTCCTGACACAGTGATATTGCAGCTATAAAACTCAGAAGTCTAAAATTACGTCATAGTACTTGATCATTTTGGCTTACTCCATCCTGAAAACTTACTAGAGAAGGATCACATTTTTGCTCATTTATTTTCTGAGAGCAGCTGTGCCACTTATCCTATTGATTCTGCAGAGCTAAGCAAGCTCAGAGGAAAATGGATCAGAGTCTGTCCTACCTTGTGTATTATGCGACCTGGTTACTATGTTCCAGGCAGTGAAACAAAGACACTCTAGAGATGACACAAAGTAAGCGTCCAGGCCTTTATTTAAGCGATGGAAATAACATAAATAAACAGTCTGATTGTGCCAGGTTAACATAGAAATTTAGGGGGGGAGGGGGCAGAAAATAGTTCCTAAATTATAAAGCAAATCCATTAGATAGAAAAGCAAATATAAACTCTAAACTGAAGCACTGAGACCTTGGAGATAAAAAGCAGAACACAGTATTACATATTAAAGGTTTCTCATTTCTCATATGGTTCTAGTTTGTAATTTTTTTGGGCCAGTGTGAATGCACTCATACAGTATTAGCACAAGACATGCATTTAATACAGAAAAGATCTTACTACCTCATGCATCCCATACAATATTAACCATCATCTTGATTTTCAGGACCCGTCTCAAACGACCACCGAAGCTGTGGTACCTTACAGTTGGTAAGGTTAAAAAATCCCAAACAAAAAGTCAGACTTCAGTTCTTGTTCAGGAACTGGATGATTCCAAACTCTTAAGTTGAAAGCCACTTAGTGTAAGGAAAGAAATGCCCAGAGTGTGGACATCTGTAGCAAAGAAGGAGAAACAATGCAGTAACTGATGGTGATGACTTGTTCCATCTATGAGGGGTAACAAATATTTATCTTGAACAGTTTTTCATCTTGCCACATCTGTCAGAAAAGTCACATTTGGAAACAATAAAGAACTTCCACTTCTACATCTGAACTTTTCTGTTACTACCTGGGTTGTTTTCGTTCAAGAGCAAACTTCTGTCAACTTAGGACCAGACCCTCAGACTGAAAGCCACTCAAAGCAAGGAAAGAAACGTGAAAAGTGTGGAAAAGAGGAAAGATGAACAAACCACACCCCCAGTGTATCACATGGAAATGCTGCATCTTGAGGAAGGTCTTGAAACTAATAAAATTTAAAATCGAAATTAACTGTCACTGTAGCTGTTTGTGTCCTGTGGTACACCTGGCAGAGAGAAGCAGGCCTCACTAAATATTTTCACTGTTTGATTCCTGATTCCTGTATACCAACTAAAGATAGATGATTTGATGTCATCAACAGCATTAGTAATAAAAAGTAAAATTATCTCGAAGGGTCTTTGGTCAGCACAAAATTTTTACTGAGTTTTTATTCTTTCTTTGTCAGTGCTGAGCTTGCAAAATATGGCATTCCTAACTCCACCATCTTTGTTCCAACATACTAGGTTTAAGAAAATTCTTGGCTTCTAACTTCTTATGATGAGACAAACTAATTTCCTTAAATTTACTGGTACATATTTAGATATTACGATGGCAGAATAACGCTTTAAAACTAACAGTCATTTAAAATTTAGGTACTGACTTTTTTCCTACCATTTGGAATAAGCAGAGCTGGATTGTCACCTGAACGATTACAAGGGTCAAGTGACTACTGCTGTAGCCAGTGACCTGCATTAGGTTATGCAAAATGCAAGTTCTCTGGAGGTAAGTGTCACTTCATTGACATGCCCCTTTACAGTTGAACAATGCAAAGAGAGAACTCTACTTAATACAGATGTAAGTCAGCCTAATACCCGAGTTGTCAAGAGTGCAGAACAAATTGAAACCAAGCTGCTAACAGGAGTTACCAACTTCATATCTGTTTTTTGATGAATGCTCAAAACTAGTATTCCCCACGGTGAAATTCAGTAAAGGTAGTTCTCTTATAGCAGGAATGAAAGATCACTGAGCTTAATGGAAATGGGTTTCAATCCCTGCATGCCGATGAATAGTCTCACCTACAGACATTTCAGGAGCAGTCCATCACTACACCATCTTCTTTTTACCTTTGGTAGTCACTGCTTACACAGATTCAGAGAGACACAAGTCAATGCGGGTGGTATATTACCACTTTACACAGGAACATGTGTAACAATTCATGCTGCTCCTAGGTCATGTGAAAACTTTCGGGGTGCTCACTGCTTGGGTGACACTGCATATTTAGAATTAGGCTAAAATACATCCATTATAGAAATAAAACTGAAAATCAGCATATTGTCACCCATTACTCTTCTAGAACAAGTCTTGACCAGTGCTTCATGTCACAGGCAACATAACTTACCAGGGTTTACAAAAATAACCTGAAATGAATGAACTCACCTACCAGAACCCTTCTGTGCATCTAAAACTACTGGGATCTCAGTCATCAAAATTTAGGCGAAACTAGCACCTAAAGAACTGCTTCACTTTCCGCACTATGACAACTTCACCACAATATGACATTAACAAGCCAGGGCAGTGTTATGGGGAAATGCTGCTTGAGGGACCATTCTTCAGACAACGTATAAAACATGAGCTTTGACTTTCATGGCAATGTTAATGCTGGTGATTAACACACCGCATACCCAAATTACCTTGATGTTTCAATGTGAACATAAAAATTTCCTAAAGGTCTTGTGAGCCATTAACAGCAACCATGTTATTCCAATCACATATGAACAGATATTTGATTGCAAAACTTTTGTTAAGGGAAAAAAGTCCATGCCAGTTATTTTGAGATGAGTTTTAAAAGCAGTAGAATGAGCAGTAACTAAAGAAGAAACGTAACTTTAGCAGCTACTGCTGCTCTGCTCACCTTAATTACAAATTAACATTTAAACTTATGCTCTAAAATTCAGGCATTCCTTTTCTTACTGTTTTCCTTTAAAAAACACATATTTACACTTCGAAATGAATCCCATGATTGAGCTTTGAAAGCAGAAACTGCAAAGCATTTCTGACGGAACAGGATTGTCATCAAAAACATTACAGAAAGGTCACAATCCAGAAAGGCCACAAGTTGTAACTGCTGAACTGCAAGACAACCCTGTGCTCCAGAAGCAACACCAAAGAAGATTTGGTGCTTTCCGCACTCGAGTGTAAAAAAACAAACAAAAACCCAAAGAGTTCTCAGTTTCTTTTTAGTGAAAAATTATCAACAAAATGACAAACGGAGCAGGGAAGTTCTTAGTTACAATTACCTGGCTATGCAATACTGACCTGCGAATGTTTGACAGGTCTGTATTTAACTGAAGAGGAATACACAAGTCTTACTACGTATTCACTGTGTACTACGGGACCCAGAAAGATACAAAGCAGACGGGCAACCTACATCTGCAGAAGCACAAAGTCATTCAAAGCGTTGTTGTGGACTCCAAAGCCAAACAGCCCACCCAGCAGCCAGTCTTGCTCTCTCTGAACCCAACACTACCACTGCTAGTTTTAACAAGGCATGACTAGGCTCCGTAACAGTAACACAAGTGTACCCTCCAGTACCTTTTACAGTTGCAACAGACTAGAAAAATATCTTTAAAAAAAAAAGTATCTACTATCCACATATAATCATAGCTACTAATCTGGAATAACGAAAGACATTGTAGTAAATTCCCTCTCTGGTGAAGTATTTCAAGTTAAGTAACAATCTGAGTACTGGCACAGTGTATGAGTGTAGTGCCCAAAATTTAGACTAAGCTTTTGGTGTGTTTTCTCCCCACACAGAAACACTGTTCATTTTTAGCTCTTTCCTTTAGTATAAACCTCCCTTTGCAAAACTGGAAGTTACAGGACAAAATTAACATTTTCAAAGGACAGGACATACTGCCAGCTGAAAAACAAAAGCTAAGTAGAGAGAATAAATAATGAAAAGTAATATGAAGTATTTGAAAAGTGTGTTTTCATAAATTCCTACCTCTTCTCTAAATTCCTCCCTTAGATGAGTGGTTAGTGGCCCTTCTTCAAAGATGATGAGAGACATGCTCAAAATCGAGTAATCAGCAGAGCACACTACATAACAAGCTTTGGTTTGATGCATTGCGAAAAATAGGATGATGATTTATGCGGTCAAAATTTAGATTCAAGCACACAATATGAAGCATACAAAAGGTCTTTCTTTTTTATTATTTATTCCAAGAGCAGGCTCTCAATTAAGAGGATTATATAGTAAAAAAATGTTCTCACTCGTAGCGAAATAGTTTTAAAATCTAATTTTTAGCCAAAACATGCCTCTAAATTGGCTTAGCTATAGATTTAAAGATTACCTATTTGTCTCATTACAGCAGTTCTGATTAAACCTTTCAAAATATACAAAGGCCAACAATACACAACCAGATTTCTTGTTCACATTAAGTGGGAGAAATACCTCACCATTGCGCAACAGACAGTCCCCGATGAACAGACACACAAACTCTCCTTATGAAATATAAAGAAGTGATAAATAAAACATGGAAAAAAATTTAAAGAGGAAGACAAACCTATTTAAATTAGAACACAATGCAGTTTAATAAGGACATGCATGCAAAACATCTTGAAGAATTCAGTAGGCTACTTTACAACAGTGTAGAAAATGTCAAACCTCCCCCTCAACCCCCCTTCCATAGTTAAAAACAGGGAGGGGAAAATCAAAGAGGTTGACTACCTAAAGCCTTCGGTCTCCTCCTTCCTCACCATCCGCTAAAATAGGAGCTGCTTTTTTTTTTTTTTATGACACACATCTAAAAGCAACAACTTGCTCTATGATGCCTGGGAATAGGGCCCAAAACATAGAAACATCTAAACATCTAAATTTAAACTCTTCAATCCTGTCAGTGGATAAAAGAGGCTAGAAAATGTCTCTTTCAGGGGACCCTGGTCCTACACACAGAGTAGGAAGATAAGTAGCACTCCAGTCTGAATTTCAGCCTGTGCCTTAAGAATAGCTTGATTTTTTTTTTTTGTTCTGGGGAAAGATGAAAAAAAAGCAAGAGAAACAAGCACATAAGTTCTGCATACAAAGGCTTGTCCTCAGTGACTTCTATGTGCCCTTTTTTTTTTTCTGCTGTCACTTAAGAAAATAGTTACTTATTAATTCCTCAATAATTAATGCTCACCCACAGTAGATCACAATATAATGTATGCCAAAACCAGGACAGCTATGAATATCGAATGACTAATATTTAGTTTCCTGCACATAACACACTTCTGAAATCTGTTTCTGATTAAGCCATGGAAATTCTTAGTTCAAGGATCACCAGCATAAGCAAAGGCAACAGTGGCCTGCATTTGTCTTGCTCTCTTTCTAATCTTTCCTCCATCATAAGCCACATATCTCTTCTCATGCTAAACATTAAATATTTCGTTGGATCCTGTTAGATCCTACGGCATCTATGAACTCAAATTTAAATGGGACTTTAAGTACAAGAGTAACCCACTCATGAGAAATTGCATCATGAATTCTACAACAGTTAACAGAATTCTACAATAGTTATGAGTTACTATTAGCTTTCCACTTTTCCCAACATATGGGGTTGACACCATAAAGCCAAGTAATGACATTATGTGTGTGTCTTTTGACTATCACTCTGTAAGGTTTGCATCTTATATTGGAATTTAAATAGTATTCCACAGCGACCTGATACCATATTTTTTATTTTACGAAAATATTTCTGATAGGCTGTATTTATGTTTATCTGTGTAGCTCTTCACTAGGTTATACTGTTCAACAATAGCAGCTTAATAGTCAGACTTGATCCATGACAACTTATAGATTTGTTTTGGATAGGAATCCATGCAACCTTCCTCCTAACTGGAGACCAAAGCAGAGACACCAACACACTCAAATAGCAAAACAATGTGTTCACTGGTCAGGTGGGAATGCCCCTTAGTAACGTAAAACAGCTTTTAAGTGCTCAGCAGTTTGTCTGACAGGCAACGTTTTACACAGTTCCATGAAGAAGCAGAGTTGTTGCTGTAAATAAGAAAAAAAAAAATAAAAAAAAATCAATCCTGGTTTTGAGGGAGCAATGAACAAGAATCAGATTAACCTTTTCGTGAGTCCAGATAAGAAATACCTGCAGAAGGTTAAGTTTCACAAGAATACTGCCAGCCACCCTAGTTTAGGATTCAACCGGAAAATCGTCTCCTCATGCTGTCAGAACTGGACACAGCTATAGAACAGTGCCTGCAGAAAAGACTAGGAATTTTTGGAAGAATGTCCCTTCTCCCCAGAATGGCTGCATTCAAGAAGCATCAATCTCTTCCTCTCGGGAAACTTTGAATTGTCCTAGTTTCAGTCACCAGCAGCCATAACAGATGATAGATTTAAAGCTTTGAGGACAGTCAGAGCGCAACACAAACTCACATGAACCAGGTAACCAACCTTAAAAGGAAAAAACAAATCAATAAAGTAGACAGATCCGGGGTAGTTAAGTGGCTGGCACTCCATGGCTCAGCATGCAGTGCTCATTTTAATCTGAGCACATGGCATTGCATGCTGCTTTGAGACAATCTCAACCCGACTCATTACGGGCTGAGGCTACACATCACCACTTTACAAGTTCTCAGATTGAAGCCAAGTGATGAGAGCCTTCAAGGTCTTGGCAAGTTGTTAATGACACTAAACTACACATTGTCAGCTCTCCCACACATGGGGACCACATGTTCTTTCTCTTCCAAACATGCTCTAGTCAGCTTACTAATCCAGTCTGTACAGCTTTACTGTGTAGTTGTTCGTGCAACTACATCTTCCTGGACATGTAGCTGGGGAATTACTATTCCTCCTAGAAAGGCTGTTGAACATACGCAGTTGTCGGACCTTTTTAAAAAGGTCCAGCTCTAGGCAGTGCACACTATTCAGGTTCAGTAAGCCTTTGCAGCAGGTACGTGCAAGAAACCACAACTAGCAAAAGCAGCCTCCCAAAAAGATGAACACACAGACAGAAGCAAACGTGTCTCATTTTCTCTATATTCCTATCACAAAAAAAACACCAAAAACATTGCAGAGAAATGTTACTACATCTGACAACGAAAGATTACAGGTTTTGAAAAATTTAGTTCGAAAGAGAACCTTTCCTCTTCCACTCTAACCCCTGACGATCCTCCTCCTACTATGTGAGCATGCAGTTATGCTGAAGCAACCGGAGGATCCAGATGACATATCATGAAGAATCATTTGCACTATAAAGGCAGACAAAAAAGGGAAATGTCATATTATATTTAGTTGCATACTGTACTGCTTTTCATTCATGTATTAACAGTTTTGCATCAGTAAACTGTCACTGAACTATTCTACAATTCTAAATTCCTTTCCACTGTGCTATCCCCCCATTTCCTCCGTTAGTCCCGCAGCTGAAGCCATGACTTTCTTCTGCCTCCTCTGCTAGCCTCTGGCCTTCTGATCCTGGGAAGAGACAGACAAATACAGAACACTAAATATTGCAGGCATATCATTCTAAAGAGAGCTTGATGCAAAGTCAGACTGATGACTGCTGGGATAAGTTGTTACGGACACTGTCATGCTGTAAACAGATTAACTAATGTTAGCATAAAAAGAAGGCGCAGACCAAATTCACCCATTAGCACATCTAACAAATGCAAAAGAGAATGACATTTGAGAAACAAAGATATAGTTAAGACACCACACTTTATTTGCTGGTTATGGAAACCTTTAAGATGCGTAACAGCTTTCCAGCAAGCAGTAGCTTGGAAGCAACGTGCATAAGCAGTGGGTATACAGCCTTTGGACAACGGCATAGCTAAAAATACCACGTTCAGCACAGTACCACGTTCTCTGATTTTTAAATTTAAGAATCTCAATCTATACATCTCCGCACAGTTTTGAGAAGAAAAATACACGGAGCTTGGAAAGGAACGACAAGTTGCAAAGTGAACTTGGCATGGCACTATCAGGGTGAAGTCTTTCACTTTCAACCTTCCCTCAGCCACTCAAGAGACACTAGACAAAGACTTTTCAGGGAAAGATCTAATTTTTACAGCAGGCATCAAACAAAACAGTAAAATGTATCAAAAAGCCTGCGTCTGGTCAACTACCTTCTAGATCACAGCACTAAAATAGGAATGCAATGACTATTGCAGTGAAGGTGGATGGTAGGAACTGCTTCTTCCCTTGCTGGGCTAGTGGTGCAGAAACGGTAGCACAAAAATGAAAGAATACTTAGGTGATGTTATTCCCACAGAGCACATTCTCACATAAGATTCCTCCAGGATCTCCCAGTCAGAGGCATGTTTGACATTGCCTCACCTCCCCCCAGGGATGACTGCCTCCAATAGGACAAAAAGCAGTCCTCATTCTCTGTACCTCCCTCTTTCCTGCCTTCAGTAAGATGTTTTCACTGTACACGAGCACAATTTAATCTCCTCTTACTCCCTTAGCACTGTAGAGCCCAAATACGGTGACCTAGATTCCACTTGTGCAGCACCAGATGCGCTGACACTGTATCATCTTTGGTGCCAGAGATGCTTGAGGGAGGAAGAATCCAGCTTGATTTTCACATCCCAGCTGGAACTTGCAGGGTGAACAGTAGGAACACAGGTGCACATAGCAGGTAGAAATAAGCAACTGTGTATTTCACTTCAAATGATAACACTTGTGAACTGTTAACTGCCACTGTTTAAGACAGAACTCACTTTCTCTATGCTACCATTAAATGACAACGCAAACATTTGCCGTGATGTCCTTCTGAGAGCTCTGACAAGCTGTTCTCGTGCTTCATAGATTTCTGCTTGCTTAAAAACCCTACTGAGGTTGACTATTCTGTTCATACAGATGAACTTTCCCGTAAGGCAATGGAGAGAGAGCAAAAGCAACAGAAAAATGAATGGTCACAGATCCCATCCCTGTCATTAATATAATCAGATAAATAAGAGTACTAACACTTGTGGCAGTCTAAATAAGGCTCAGGAGCACTCAAGAATTCTGCCTTTACCTGATATGCAAGTCAAAGAAAGAAAAAGCTGAAATTTAAATGTATAGTACTGTTCAGTTCAGAAATCCACGCAATTGGTATAGATTCTAGCCTTTTGCTTCAACTACAAGCAGATTAAATTCTGAGCTAAACTCAAAACCCTTCACTCCAAAAGTAAATATTCCCTCTTTCCACCTACTAATGCTGTAAGTTGGAGCAACAAGATACAGCAGATTGAGAAGGAGTAAACTAAAGTGCTATTACTACGAAAATGTCTACATTCCAGCAAATGGAAACCAAATTTAGCAGCCCCGTACTGGGACTATCAAATCAGTCATAGTTTGTAGGGGATCACTGGGTAAGTGAAAGGTGCATTTAAAAATGCAAAGTATTTCACATCTCTGTTTTAACACAATATTGTAAAGAAAACGTATGCGATGCTTTCACTTAAGTGTTTGTGTACTGGAAATCGCTATAGGGAACTGAAGTGATTGCAGCTGTGAAGTTAGATTCAGAGGCTTAAACTGTGATGTTGATTTAAGCAAGTTATTTAATCTGTCCATAAGCTTACTATTAAGAGTTTCAAGCAGAGATTCTCCTTTCAGGTCAACCTCTCCTCTCCGGGTCAATTTGCTTAAAGGTCTAAGCTTATTAACTTTGTAAGAACTTAAGTGCTGGGGGACAAAGGAAAATCCATACACTTAGAAGATCAAATACCTTTTTCCCATGTTTTATTTTAAGAGGAAGTAGATGAAATAAAACAAGACTCGCGATTTCATGTGGTATAGGGTATTTGTACCACAAGAGGGCACTAAAACCATACTTAAAGTGGATCATTAAGCTATCGCTCTATATAAACATTAGAGAACCAAGTCATAAAGGAAGTATGCATTGCTTTCACACACATACACACTCGCTACATAAAAGCATTTCTACTCAGGCTGCCTCTGCTTCCAACAGAGCAGCACAAACCTTTTCGTAAAAGCACTATCCTGCCAAGTAATAAAAGACAGTGAGACTAAAGAAATTTGAAGCTTAAAACTAGTTGCGCTTCATGTTTTGAACACCATCAGTCAATAAATAAAGTCTGAGATTTTGAATTTCGATCTTGTCTAAAAGAATGTGAAGTGCATGAGCTCATAATGAATTGGAAATGTCAGTCAGATGTAGATGCTTACAGTCAGATAAAAATATCTTGAGTACAAATGACTTCTGATTGTCTAAGCAGCAATTCTGTTTGCATGCACAGGACTTTTCCTTATGTAATAGCAACTAACAAATCAGCATGTTTCAATGGCCAGCTAACCACCACACTAAAAATATGATTCTAGTATACTGTAACCTTTCTAATAAGGCTTAATAACATCTAAATGTTCACATCAGCCAATGAAGTGCCACAGGAACAATCCCCCAGGTGTTAGTTGGATATTCGTCTACAGACCTGATCACACAATAAAAGCTACCTGCAATTTTTTAAGCCATAAAAGTGTGCAAAACAAATCCTAGCAATGCACCATTTCAATACCGGACAAAAATAATACTGCCTTTCTTTACTGGCTTAGTGAGCAGCACAAAGCCAAAGTACCTAATTTTTGCAGCTGTGAGAGTTGACCATGTTTTTCACATTAGGTTTTTTTACACTTGTTACACAAGCCTCTTGGTCCTGCTATTTGTGTGTCAGATATGGCTGCTTAGGTATGTGCCAAGCAACATAAAGTTTCTGCTACTTAACATGCTTCAAGAACTGACCTGCCCGTAACACAGCAGTTATCATTCAGTAGCAACACCCTTACCACTGCCAAGTCACCTCTAGAACCACCACCACAGGATAATCTCATAACAATGAAGTCTCCTGACCATGTTCTCAGTTACTTGGGAACAAGGCAGTACATGGGCTGTTGCTCCACGTAACGGAGGCATACGTATGTAGCACTGCAGCTGTACAGTACCCGCATTGTCTGCAACCGACTGAACTGCTGCAGTTGCCTAAAATACATGTCATACCCTATACAGTTGTACCAAACACACCCCCTCTGTAAGAAAAAAACACCAAAAACGTCTGCAGATTTAGAAATCCCTTTACAATAAACCCAAACATTTATATAAACTTCAATATAGGAGGCAGAAGTTAATAGAAAAATGTTGGTCTGAAGTTTTTAATTCCTCTTCTCACATGCAATGAAGTGACTTGGGTTTAAAATACAAATTTCTATCTAGAACAGAGATAAGTTAGGAAAAAAAAAAAAAAAA
>Ga0065711_1005599_pt1 | contig 19737 bp, 8 predicted proteins | sample Hoacrofraction12_FD_59098 | JGI IMG/M metagenome (GOLD analysis project Ga0065711, IMG submission 59098) | Hoatzin crop microbial communities from Cojedes, Venezuela - Epithelial fraction 12 v2 (version 2) | ecosystem: Host-associated > Birds > Digestive system > Esophagus > Crop | place... | reverse complement strand
TTTTTTTTTTTTTTTTTTTTTTTTTTTTTTTTAAATGAGCACCTTATGCTATTAGGAAGATCTCAGATCTATTACATTTCATTTTTCCGGTTTCTGCTACAGGGACAGGTTTCGAGCTTAACTAAGCATAACCTTGTAGTCTTTCTAAATGGGGCCACAGTTCAGTAGTTCAAATTGTGGAATTTGTAAAATTTACTGTGAAAACGGCAGCTTTTGCTTATGCTTTAGTAAGGCAAGTTCATTTCCTGATCAAAGCTAATCAGCACTGAATGTATACATATTTCTTCTTTTTAAAGGTGAACCACTAAAGGACCGAAAATGTACTTCCTTTTAACTGCTGTAGCAGAACAGGCGTATGAAATAAGACAAGCAGAAAGCTTTCTGTTGACGTTTTCCCAGATTCAGCAGCTAATCTGCCTTCAAAGTGCACAGCTACGTTTTTCCACTTCGTGCAAAATAACCCTAAAGTAAAGCAGATTTTGCCAAATTCCTCCTCACAGTGCCAACCCATGGCCAGTAACTGCAGCCTTTCCGAGGAGGTTACACTTGACCCGTTCATAACTTTTTTCCTACCCTTCTCTCTACCTCTCCTCTGCTGTCATCTCATGATTTTACAGGTCCTGTCTTCCCCATTTCCTAATTATATCCTTGGAACTTGATCATTATATGTGTAATTGGAGTTGTGATACAGGCTTACAGCATGCATTACAATGTAATATGAAATGTAGACACTTCTGCTCTAAGTGGAAGTGACAGATCAGAGCTTACAAATTGCTTTCATTCACTTAAGAACCGCCTGGGACCTCTAAATTGATCACATGCGTTGTATGGATTATGTAATATTAATTAGGGTGGTATCCAATAGAGCAGCTGTGGTCTTTTTGACGGTTCTATTAAATCTCTGTTTTCAGGGCATTGTAACTCAGTTCTGCAAGTCTTTTATTTCGAGGGAGGAAAACGTGAGGCATAATTCTTTCTTCACTGAAACAGAGAAGGGTTAGCATAGGTAAATGTAAAATTAAGAGTGAATCAAAGAAAAACAGTATTCGGGAGATCTCAGAATTCCAGGTATTTTGCACCTATCCTCAATGTTTCTGTCTTTACAATGAACACTTTTCATCTCAGAACTTAATATTTTCTGTTTTAATTAAAAATAATAATGTACTTTATTGCCCTGCTACTGTGGCATTAATTTTTTACATAAGCTGATGATACTTTTGTGTTTCTGGAAGTGTGTTGGCAATTGTTGCTCTCTATTTATGGCATATATGTATAATATACAGTATTTGTGATTGACGTGTGTGATCATTATTAGAGGAGGATTAAACTAAGGCATAGGTGGTACATTGTTTGTCCAAGGCAATATAAAAAAACATTAAATCTTTGAGAGTGAGGTCACATCTTCCTGATTCCTGTGCTGAGTCTTCTGAACTTCAACTTGTCAGCAATATTTGACTTGATTTAAATTTTTTTTTATGAGGATGTGAACCTGCTGCAACTATTTTGTGCAATATTATTAGTTGGTCCTGGATTGGATGCTTATACTGAATCATATATGATGTTAATGTTTTGTAGGTAATTAGAATTAGTCACAAACTTTGCTGTAAAAGCTAATTTCTGCTGAAACCCAGAAGGAGCATTCTAAGGCTGATTTAATTTGCGGTATGAGTAGTATATCTTCTGATTTCACACCTTTAAGCTCCAGTCTTTCCAACGTAAACTAATACTGAATAGTCATAGAACAAAGAAACTGAAGGACTGTATTCACTTCCTACAAATGATATTAGGAATTAAAAAATTATGTTAGAGCTCTGTAGGCTAATGAGCCTGACTGGATGTTGGTGATTTCATAGGCAGTTAGTCTTGCAACATGATTGATTTGCACCATTTTCCCCAAAGACACCATGAGCAAGCCTTATTACTTAAGGCCTGCATAAATGCTTTCTACGTATTAATAAATTTCCTATTTTAGTACATAATGACAACAATCCATTGTTATGGAGCCAGTTGAGGTTGCTTATATTTTTTTCTCAAAACATATGTTAATATTCATGTTGAAATTACATGCTCAGGTATCAGGTCTCCTTTTGTATCCTGTTTTAAAGCATCAGTGACCCACATGCTCATTCTTCTCCTTTTGCATTTTTATCATTTTTATTCAATGCTATGTTTGCTCTGAAGTTTACAGCAACTTGTTATAAAGCAATTTTTTTCCTTGTAGTTACTTTAAGTATTTTTCAACCCTGAAGAGCTGCACTGCAGAGTGTAAGCCCACGTGTACGTTGCATTTCTCCCATTTGCAGTACCAGTTATTTCATCAAAGCAATAATGCTTTTTAAGTGTGCAAAGCAAGGGTCAAATCTATCTGTATCAATCTTTCTCTAGTGGCATGAAAATAAAATGTTTAATTTTTTTCTTTTAAAAATACATAAGAAAACTATGGAATGATGCACTAGAATGGGAGAAAGGTAAAAGTTTACCACTGGGATCACTTAATTTTCATCACGTTCAGAGACATTTGATCACAGGATGTCAGAGATGTTACATAGTGCTGTAGTTGGTTAATAACAAGATTTCTTGTTAGCTGCAAAATGAAAAATACACATGAATACATATGCCTTTTCATAGGGAATTTTTGTTGCTGTGAGAATTGGATTCATCCATTGATGCCAGTACTTATGTTGTCAGTCTTTGTGGTTGATACAGAAAACTTAATTTTGTTTTGATCTTTTGCTGAATACAAAAGCTTATCCTTGTGGTAAAACGAGCTCCTTGATTCTGAAGTGTGAATCGTATCACCTGCTGCATTAAAATTTAGCTTTATCACAGAAAATAGTTGGAAATAGAATGAGTGCTTGTCATTCCTTAGTCTTCATAGTGTTCCACATTTATTTTGGCTTAGTTATATTATAAATATGAACAGATACCAACTTCAGCTTTTAGAAAATAACTTTTTAAAAAACCACCTCATTTGAAAATGGCTTTTAAAATAGTCCTTGAAAAGTCCACGGTAGTATTGTTGCCAATAGGAAAACATCACTTCTGCATGCAAGCACAAAGTATTACCTTATGCTTATTGAAGAGAGCAGTGTTTCCAGGAGTGTTCTTGTTCGAGGATGTACCTAATGGATTTTATTTAATGGAGTCACTACAGCTCGCTGCTTATGCAGCTAGCTGAAAGTCTGAATTCTATTTGTTATGTCCTGAATATAAAATGTGATTTTTATTTTTTTTCTATCATCCTGTCTTCTGAAAAACAGAGAGTAGCTTTTACTGTTCCTAAAATAAATTACAAAATATGCTGTCTTGGGTAACGGTATTTGGATGTCTCAAGACAGGGGATTACAAAGCATCCAGAACAGGATCTTTTCGCTTTAATAGTAGCACTTGGGTTTGGGCTTGTTTAAAAACTAAGCTGTTGTGAGGATGCAGCTACAGGCTGCCTGCCCCTCCTGCTCCTGGGCCGGGTGTTCGGTAAGGGTCTCCTCCATCCCCACCCCAAGTCATACAGTTTTCTGGCTGGTTTGCACCTTACTGCTGTCGTCTCGTGACTGTTATATGGCAGTCAAGGGGAATGTAGCAGCCCTGCTGCTGGGGGAAGGGGAGCTGGGGAAAGGTCTGAGCGTGGAGGGAAACTTGGTCTGCTTCTCCCTGGCTCTTCCCAGGCCAGCAGGACTCTGCAAGGCAGAGGTGGTCATCCTCAGTAGATGTTGGTGCAGAATGTCAACTCTTATGTGTCCGTTCATTTCCTGTCTACTTTTGGGTACACTTTCCATCTCCATGAGGAATTCATTTCTATAAGAAACCAGCATTATATTTAATTCTTTATTTATTTTTGAAAAGGTGTTGGACAAGCTGAATGGCTCCTATTTTGTGGCTATTGGTGTACTGTATGTTCTGTAAATGTAGTGGAAAAGACTTTTTCCACCAGTGTAGGAAAGCTTTAGTGAACAAGCACTCCTATCTAATGTGGTACGTGACCTCACCGGTTCCTAGCATAAATGACGGCAGTATTTTGTGTTAGGACAGTATGGGCTGTTTTTCTGCAACTTTTTCCTCAACTTCTGCGTGTTTGAAACTGGAGTGTAACTGTGCATTTGAAATATTTCTTTATCTCTTTTTTTTTTTTTCCCCTCCTTCTTTTCATTAGTAACGAAGTAATTTTATATTCATTGTTCCCCAAATTTCCAAGTAACGAATGAGTAGGGAATAGGTCTGTTTCCAGAAGAGGCATTGCTGCCTTCTGTTTCGCCGTTACCCAGCGCCTGAGCCCTGCCAGCAGCTGCCCTCTCAGGCTGCCCAGCCTGGACCCGTCCTGTGGAGAAGGTTACTTGCTGGGGAGTCTAAAACTGTTCTAAGTCTCACTCCGTGGCTGGTTTTGTTGCAGGTCTTAAAGGAGATTTGCCGTAAAATATAGGGGATACGTGCAGGTTTTAATCATCTGGCTTAATAGGGTGGCTCCTGTATTAAATATGCTGCGTGGCTGAATGTTTGAACCATATTGTACGGCTGGAAAATCCATCTCTAATGAGATCTCTCTGGAAGTTAACAGGGTGATATAAAGCAAAGAAGCTAAGGGGCAATTTAGCAATCTGCTGTTTATAGGAAATCAAAACTTTCTGGAAGAGTAAAGGCTCTTGACTTGAAATGCTGAAATCAAAGAAATTATTCAAGTAACTTATTGTGACCGAGAATTTCACTTGATCCTTTTTGGTATCTCAGCAGTTTCATTTTCATAAAACTTTTCCTTTATTGTTAAACACTAAATTAAGGCATTCTATGATTTTTCTGTATGAGGGACTTTTGGGGTATTTTTGGAAGAGGAGGAAGTATGTTGATTGTGAGGTGTCAGTGGGGTTTGCAGTCTGTTTACCTGGTTTGTAGAGATTTTCCTTCAAAATCACATGTTTTGAAGGATCCCAGAAGCATCTAATTTTTTGAGAAAAAGCACATCTTTTTTTTACTGAAAATAACAAAGAAAACTTGATAGATTTAATCAAGACTTAAGACTTCTTTGAGACTTTAGTTTGCATTTTATATACCAACAGCTTTCATTCAATATAAACTGTGCGCATATTGAGAATAATCTTCCATCATCCAGCATAGATTTAATACCATGCTTTTAGTTCTTAAGCTATAGACAATTTTTAGAGAATGACATAAACTGCGAAGTCATTTTTTTGTGTACCTTCCTGAAGGCAGTAAAGAGGAAATGGAACAAGAGAAACACAGTTTTGCATACAAATAGGTGAGCCAACACTGCTAAATAACTAGACCACCTGTAGTCAGTGAGCAAGCTGCAGTGGATTTTAATATGGTAAAGCAAGCTATTTTATTAATATTGATTTGGTTTTCTCACTGTAACAGTTTGAGTTTTTAATGCAGGAGTTCACAGGCTGCAGATCATGTTTCACTGTTCATAGAAGTACCATTTGTTTTGCTGTCTATTGTTCAGGGTCAGTTCAAGTGTTTGCAAGTTTACCAACCCATTTTTGTGCCTCCAGCTAAATGTCTGACAGTGCTGTTATTTATTTCTGTTCTCTTGTTACGCATGCTGGGAACGTGGTACAGGTGATTCAGTGGTGTAGCCCCTGGTGAATATCAAGTTAGTTCCATTAGGTAATAAAGCCTTTTTTGTAATTTTGTAAGCCAGTTGTGTTGATAGGGTGAAAGCCTCATGTCTTCAGCCTTTTCCTGTGACCAGTCTCCTGATCTTCTGTAGCTCACACATAGTGTTTGCATTAGTCGGCTAAGACAGTCAGTGCTGTATTGGCAGCTTTCTTTTGATGCCGTGTCTGAACTCCATCCTTATACTAATCTTTTTTGGGTCAATAATACTCAGATGAATACTGAAAAAAAAGAGACCAATGCTGACGATTTCCAATGTTGTTACTTGGCTCCCTGATAGAATTTATGATTTTCTTTACCGTGCTCCTCCTGGCACTTAGCATCACGCTCTGTCTGTTCATTTCCCTGAAATGAGAGTACCTTAGCCCTGCATTGCTCTAAGGTAAGCTAGGTTCCCCTGTTGACAAATCCTACCCATTCCAAAGAGTGCGAAGTTTTATTTGCCTCGTGGATTCTTACTATCCAGACAGCTAAAAAAAAGTGTGAGATACTGGCAAGTACTAAACTTCATGTGTCTGTAGTGGAAAGTGTCCCTGCCCATGGCTTGGCGGTTGAAACTAGATGATCTATAAGGTCCCTTCCAACTCAAACCACTCTGCTTGACCAGTACTTGATCAGGTACCATTGTGTAAATTATTTGTTCAGATACTGTACATGAAGACTGAATAGTTTACATAGATTGTATATTCTCGCAGCATAACAGGTTATTCATGTAGCTGCTAAATAATACAATTACAATTACATTATTTTACAATTTGGTATGAAATTCAATTTTCTGTTAAATATGTCAATCATGTGTAGTCATGTTACACTATCAACAGGTCTATGGAGAAAAATCTTTATAAGCTGAGGGACGTTCACCTTCCAAAGCTGATACCTGATCAATGAGACGTGACTTCCTTGGAGTCGCTCCAACTGTTTCTTGTGTGCTGTTGTGTCAACCAATGTCAATATACCACCACCGTGCCTTTTTACTCACCAGCTTCACTCAGGCATCTCAAACTGCTTGAGAATTTGACCTCGTGTTAGCAGAATTTTTCAGAGTAGGTCTCCTTTTATGCAGAAGTCAAGTGGCGAGGGCAGTGATGTAGGGAGTGGGATGTGCACATCAGACCTGCATTTGACTGCACTTGTTTGAAAGCATGCCTCCTACCACCAAGGAAGTGCCATTCTGCATGGAGGGACTGCTCCATCCTGTGTGAACATTCAAGTATAGTTTACTGATTTCTGATCAAGTAACACTTGCTGAAGATACATCCCAATGAAACTTTGAGTTTTCTTTGTCACAGGAGCGATAGTGAGAAAAAGACCTTAAATGTTTGTGTATCAGCATAAGTAGAAACAGCTCCAACTTTTTTCCTGCATGCACTTGGGTCACATAAAAGTACTTAAAATGATAGAGATGCTCAACCAGGCCTGCAATAATGGATGGTTTTGGTCTTTTCATATTTAACATTGGGCAGAATGAAGTTGAGTGGAAGGGAGTGATGGTGCTGAAACATTATGTGGCAGTTGTAAAATGAGCATTGCAGACTCTTCTGATAGGGTGAAATCCAGGCTTCTTGGGTATTTGAAAACTGAGGCTATAAGTGAATTCTCCAAATCCTTCCTTCCTTTTTAAAGCTCAGGGACAGCATTGTAATGTAGGACTGCTGAAACATCTGAGCTTTCACTCTAATCTACACTTTAGCTTTAAGCATCATCAATTAAAGTAATCAAGATTAATAGAATTCAATTCTGAGTAAGGCAAGGAGTGCAGACTCTTGCTTGTATCTCCAATTGTCCAGTTTAAGGGATATTAAGAGTACTGCATGGATTCCCATGAAATAAATGTGTGTAGTTGTGCTAACTCCTCTTCTGCTTCATTGTGAGAGATTTTCTGAGCAGCACACACTGTTTTAGGTAACAGAAATTACTGTGAAGGATGGGATATTCGTGAATGTATTAAAACTGAAAGATTTAATTTGCAAACTGATTATTTTGCAGGGAAGCTTTTATATCTTCAAAAATATATCTTTTTTCTGTAGCAAACTATCAAATGCCTCTTAAAATGAGCATTTTGTAGTTTTGAGAAGAGCAGAAATTTGAGCAGGTAGAAGTTAGCTTGTTGCTTATTAGCTAAAATGTATCCGTTGCCATGCATGGAAATGTACAGGTTGCGACAAATTAAATTTCTAGAAAATGGAGAGATAACAGAAAAGTGTGGTGGCATTAAAAGAAAGTTTTCGTTAATAAATGAGGAGTTATTCATGAAGCATTGTTATTTTTGAAACGTTGTGTGTAAACTGTGTGCGTACGTTAATTCTGATGTTAAAATTGCTGTAGTGTAATTTTATCTGATTGGTGATGCTGCTCATGGGGAGTGACTTGTGTGCATGGCACATCGTAGCATGTAATATAGGTAACGTTAGAGGACCCAGGGCTTTCTAGTTTGTAAAAATAGTAGCTAGCACATCTTCTGGCTCCTGTAGTCTTCAAAAAATCCGCTGTATTTTTGAAAATATTACTTCTTTCAAGTGGGAAAATGAGCAGAAGGCAATGACAAATACGATCTTTTCTTCCTAGGGAGCACACAGAGCAGTTTTTGTGTTTTTAGGATAGTCAGATTAAGATTCTCACTGAAGAGTTTGGGAGTGTTTTCACAGATACATTATGGAAAGCATGTTTTGCCATGTAAGATTTATAATAACTGTCTAAGCATTTGGTATGATGTGGGCCTGTTGGATTTCAACAGCAAATCCCAGCTATAGCAGTGACAGGCAGAGTGCTTCTCTGCTCCGAGGGTTATGTCATCGTGCCCAGAAGGCAGGAGGTGACGCTCCTTGTGTAGAACTGGTTAAAGAGCTCTTGGGATCAGAACATCCACAGAATGCGTATATTTGTCAAATTCATTGCATCTCCCAGGCAACCCCCAGGCATGCCCCACGTGAGGAGCCCTGCCTGCCATGTGTTTCAGAGAGCCCCCGGGGAACCGCTTGTCATCTCTCAAAGTGAGCAGAGATATGGAACGCCTCCGATATCACCCTCTTCACCAAGCCCAGAAAGCAGAGCCCCTCTTTTATTATAACTAAGCATCCGTGCGCTTCTGAACTCTGAGAAAACAGCCTTTGTTCCAGAGCGGAGCTGTAGTTTTGACAATATCTCCATTATATTGCAGTACTGAAGGAAAGAAATTAAGAGAAGTAGTAAAGTGAAGTGATGATGACTGAACAAATTGTTGGGCTCTGTGCTTGCTTTCCGTTCATGTTCAGGTTATTACAGACAATTTAAATGGAAAAGTAAGGATGTAGCCAATTGTATGTTGAGAGAAAACTGTGTGCATAGAATACAGATCACTACAACAGCGCTTTCCAGTTTATGGTGCTTTCAGGAGTGGGATGGATCTGTATCTTTACCCGTGTTTCCAGCGAGTGCTGCAGAAGTGCGTGTCCTTGGTCGAAGGACAACCACGTAACTGTACTGCTGTGTGTTGGTGTTGCCTGCGCACCGTTTTCATTCTCCCCTTTGCTGCGGTGCAGCGGTATTACCGGGAGCAAGGTTCTTTCAAGGCTCTGGGGGGTGTTTGAAATAAACTACTTTTCCAGTGTTCGGCTCACTCCTTGGATTACACTGGGACTTAAGATTTTCTATCCTGTTGTCATACTTTATTGCAAGACTGTACAGATACATAAGAAAAAGCTGTATTATACCACAAAGAAGTATTAAATGAATTTAGTATATGGAGGTAATTTTTTTTTTTTCCCGGTGTTCCTGTCTTGTGGGACTAAATTACAGCAAAGCCTCTTCTGGCAACTCAGAAAATTTAACTGTGTTAGTAGCTGTATGTACTTATTTGGACTCCTGAATTGAGATCTTGTAGGCAATATTTTTTAATTAAAGCGAGGGGGAGAAAACATTTGAGAAAATCTGTGTTGGATCTTTGGGAGCCAAGACTCCAATGTAATTCTACTAGCTCTGCCAGTGGTTTGGTGTACTGTCACTGATAATTCAGCATCCATGATGCATGAAGAATAATTCCCACGAATGTCATGAAGTTTATTTTAATATTATTGCTATATTTGAATGCCTTAAATTAGTTGCCTAGGAAGGCAAGGTGTTAGAATTATGATATTTTGATCCTTGTATGTGCATACACTGGAGAAATCTCTATTAGCAGGCACAGTTTTGTAGTAAATAGCACTGGAGAATAGCAGAGAAAAGTAGATGTGCAATAGTAGAAGTGCCAATGTAATTATATTTTGTTCTTCTGTACGGTTACTCCTGGGGGAGAAGAAAGTCGGTAATTGAAATGATTAGGTACAAATATTATTGTGGTATTAGCTGGCACACAGGCAGTCCTCAAAGCTTTGTCACTTTATAGTGGAGCTTTCTATATGATTCACTCGAGGTAGAAGTATTTAGAGTAATTAAGGGAAAAATAAGAGCTTAGCTGTTTAGGGGTAATAATGAGTGTAGATGAAATAGCAGTAGTAATGATAATTTGAGACACCTGGTGACAATCTGGCTGCCTTTTTATTTCTGCAAGTATATAGTTAGAGCCCTTGGTAGTTTTGAAAGCAACTGTATTATTTCTCTAACTGACAGATTTTATGCAATCAAGCACCTTTTGCTTAACCTCTGGTTGTATTTGCCCTTATTTTTTCCTGACCTTGAGTAAATGATTGTCATTTTATGTTCTAGCCAAAGTCCTTGAAATGTTCCTCTCCAGAAAAAGACTCAATATCGCTGTTCTGTTCCCAGAAGATTGCTGGGTACTGTGAGGGTGGAAACCATTTGCTATTACTTAATGAAAAAATGTCCTCCATAAATCACCTCTTCAAGTGGAGCCCACAGTGAAACAGCATGAGTCTTTAGCACTGCCAGCACTCTAATAGACTGATATATCCTGGGTACTCATTATTTGCTGGTTGTTAATTATGGAGTGTGTTTAAGACAGGAAATCTGCTGTGCTTCTTAAGAAAAAAGCTGCATGCCCTATCCTACTCTTGAAGGGAGAGGGAAAAGGCAAAGGAGGGGCAGGAAATGTCTTTTGTTTTAATTTGAAGGAATGGACTATGTACGTCACCTACAATGAAACACATTGGATGGTTTAGCATATGTAACTGGTTGGGTTTTTAACTTTATAACGCTGAATGTTGATGCTAAAGGACTTCAAGACCTCTAGAGAGGTTATTGCTGAGGCAGTTTAGGTGTATCTTTGGGAAAATTTGTTTGTCATTACGGTAAAAAGTGCCTTTGGGTACGTGTGTGAAGGATGTCCGTGGGAGAGAGAAACTGGATCTTTAAGATCTTTGTGCAGCTCCCTGCTTATTAGATCAGTTAATCTAATTAAGTGGTTTACTCTGACTTCACGCAGGCATGAATCAGAAGCAATTCATCTTGAAAGCCAGTTGCATGAAATCATTATACTGGTAGTGGGGAGAAGTGGGCTAAATGCAGTGCCTGTGAAACGAGCAGCTTCTGCTCTCTGCTCCAAGAGATCACTTGGATCACTGCTCCAAGATACATTCATTTTACTTTTGCATGTATGTCACTGGATAAAGTACAGAAATAGCTTTACAGCAAGGATTGGCAACCCAGGTTTTCTTTCCTCCAGGCAACTCTTTTAATTGCTGCTCTCTAGTCCTGCCTCTTTCCCATTCTGTCTTTCTGGAAAGTTTATTTTCTTTCTGTCAGTGGCACAACTTCAAGAGGGAGGCCAGGAGAGATTGCCATCCCCAGCATAGCCACTAGGTTGATGTTCATGACTCCCTTTTGTGATGGGGAAAGGCAGGTTTTGAACCCACTCAAAGAGAAGAGAATGCCTGATCCTAGTCGCCTGCTTTCCAAGATGGCTTACAGAAGGGAAGAGTGGAAAGCTTCACCTTCCTTCTTTTTTGGCTGAAAGAGCGCTTGCTCCTCTTTGAAAAGGAAGGCATGGAGGGTAAACATAAAAGGAAAAGACAGGGAAGGTGGCGCGCAACTGGAATTTGTAACCAGACTTTGCTATTTGCCTCTTTTTATTCAAATGTTATCCACAACAATCCAGAGCTGCAGGTTGGTTGTAAATAAGCTCACAGGTGATCTTGGAAATAGTGTTACATTTAGATATCAGGGAATGGAAGACTGACTGCTATATCTGAGATGTTCTCTGTAAAGCTGTCATACCCATGGGAGCAATGAAAATAACTGTAACAACAGAGGTTTCTCTTGATTTCGTGCTAGCTAATGATCCTCATTTATCAAAATGTGGGAGGGAGAGACAGCATTCCTTTCCTCATGAAAAATCTTTATGTATCTTCATTTCTAATAACCTATATACACGTTGCTTAGTGCACATTAACTCTCAAAATCTTATTCTATATGTTCTTGGCTCCTCACAGATATCATTGAGCATGGAAGGTGCTTGAAAACTAACTTGATTCTGCTGGAGTGATCTTTGAATCCTGTCCCGTACATATGTTTTGCCTTGCAGCAGAAAGCTGATATGAAACTGATGACAGACTGCCTTTATGGACACGTTCTTGTGTTCCTACGAGATGAGGACTGTACGTAGTCAAATTGTTTTATCAGACCAGGAAATGTTCTGCAAAAGTACGGGTTATAACTTAAGAGTGCTAAAGACAGTTAACGTAGTGAGTTCCTTCATCTAACAGCTTTATTGTACTATAGGTTTTAATAAGACTAATTATATGCAATTTATGTCAATAATCTGGCAGTCTTAAGACCAACAGTATTAAAGAATCTGCATTAGAAGCCTCTGTTTCCCTAGGAATACTTGGTGCCTTTGAAGACATTGTTTTGAGTGAATTGATGTAACCTAGCCATTATATCATTGTTATTGATGTAGAAGTGTATATTTATATTGATAGGATATAAACTTTACTAATAATTTTGCAAGAGGTGAGTGGCTTTCCGAAGTCTTTGGTAGAGTTGCTGGCAGAATTGAGGATTACAGTTGAGACTTGCCTCCATCAGAAGTGGAGAAAAACTTTCAAATTACTAAGACAAAATCTAACTAAAATGAAAAAACCTGACCTGGAATGTTGCCTGGAATATGTGTCAGTGTCTCTGAATTACAGCACATGTTAATTTAAGTACAAGCTTGAAGAAGGGTTAGTAGCACAAGTGCCATACGCATACTGTGCTTGTATACTGTACTGTGTTGTGCTTGAGGTTTTGAGAAAGTCTGTTTCCTCAGGCCATGCAAACTGGAGAATTGTGTTTGAAGGTTGTCTGGCTTTTAGAGAAGGGGATTACCAAAGAATAGCAGAGGCACTGTTAGAACATATGCGATGAATTTTTGAACATCAGCACTCTGTTGCTTTCTTGATCTGTCGAGTTGGAAGCCTACGTGGATATCCATACATGCAGGAAACGTGTATGATTAGAGTACAGCAAAGATATCTTGGCCTTTAGTTGCTGGGAGAAAGCGGAGCCTCTGGTTCCATCTGGAAACACACATCTGTGTTCAGCATTGGCTCAGAGGGCTGGCCCTTACTGTTATTGTGGCTTCTAAAAGTTTGAAGATCCTGGCATAGGAAAATTAAGTGACCTTCCTACCAGTAACAGAATGCCATGTCCCATAACGTGTCTCAGACAAATCAATGAAGTATGGGCTAGAGAAATGGACAGTGAGGTGCCTGAAAACTGGCTGAACTGCCAGGCTCTCAAAGGGTTGTGACCAACAGCATAAAATTCGTCTGACAGTGGTCAGCCTGTGGTGGTACCCCAGGAGTTATTACTGGATTCAGTACTGTTTAGCATCTGCATTAATGACCTGGAAGATGGGACAGAGCGCACCCTCAGCAAGCTGGCAGGTGATGCAAGGACTGGTGTGATACATCAGGAGTGCTGGGTCTGCTTCTCGGTGGCCTGGCACAAGAGAGACGTGAACTTACTGGAGAGAGTCCAGCAAAGGACCACAAAGATGACGGACTGGACCATCTGACTTAAGAGGAGAGGCTGAGAGCTGGGACTGTTCAGCCTGGAGAACATAAGGCTCCAAGGGGGATTTTATCGGTGTGTATAAATACCCGATGTGGGGGAGTCATGACGAGGGAGTCAGGCTCTTCTCAGTGGTGCTCGGTGCAATGGGCACAAATACAGAAAAGTCAGCAATTTGGAAACTGAGCAGCCTGTTCTATTTGACCCTACTTTGAGAAGGGAGTATGAACGAGATGATCTCCAGAAGTTCCTTCCAAACTCACCTGTGACTGAGATGTTTCTCTAATCTGTGATTGTGTATCGAGATCTTTGTAGTGAGTGTAAGAACGCTTGCTAATATTTTGACATTCCTTTTACGTGTTTCTGTTTCTTCACCTTTCAGTGCTGTTTTTAGACAGAAAAATGTGTTAAGGTCATGCTCCGGCCTAAGACTGTAGTAACATGCTGCTAGTCAAAGTTCGCCCATATCTCCTGCCCTGAAGGCTTATTCTTCTAAGAAGTCCTCCTCTAAATATTTTTATTGCTTTCTGGCCTTAATGAAGAGTGGGAAGCTTGGCCTGCTGGTTCAAGCATGGTCCTTCTGCGTTCAGACAGCCACCGACTATATAACTACTGCTAAGTGCCTAAGACTTCTATGAAAAGATAAATCTTAATTTTGTAGCAATTTTATGACTCGTGCTTACTCTTCACCTCAAAGTCTGTTTCCAGATGCCTGTTGGGGGTGCGTTTGGGCCCACTGGTTAAGCTGTTCATAGAATTTGTCTGTTGCCTGATTCAGCACCGTTAGCTTAACCTATATAAGTAACAGCAGTGCCAATTGGCTCATTTCAGTGGGTGCACATCTGGGAGAGCTTACCTGAGCCACCCTGGTGACATCCCAGCAGGGGCAGTAATCTCTGATGGGACAGCAGTGGTGAGCAGTACAGCCACTGTCAAAAAAACAAGCCTCACTGTGCCCGTCGTCACCACCACAGTAATCACTGCAGAAAAACATCTGCTCACCTGTTTGGTAATTAGGTGTAGTGGTTGTGACAAATTTATGGAGGTCAGAATTGTCATAAAGCAAGCTGGAAATTTTGACAAACCACAAAGGAAAGATTCCTAACGCTGAGGGTGGCAGTAGGCTGCGCTGTGTATGCTGTTAATTAGTACCTCTGTATTTGTTAAGTTTCAGTGGGAGTTATTCAGACCTATGCTTTTGCAATGATCTTTCATAGTATTAAAAGGCATTGCTCTAAAAAATGCGTTCCTACATTTACTGTGGGACATCATTATGTTGCGCAAAGGAGGCTGCTTAAACCTGTGAACTCCAGCTGTGACTTCAGCACATTAGTTACTGCCAGGAGGTGGTGACAGCCCTGCAAGGCTGTTGTGTGGCCAGAGCTGTCAGGGTCAGGGGCCACCCCTGTTTGGAAAGCTATGTCTAATAGTTGGCAATCCATAATAGTCTCGTAAAGCAATCCCTCTTGTGGTGTTTGTGAGGGGACTGTTATTTGCAGTCTGATTTCCTGGAGGCACGCTGAAGGTAAGGAGGCTTGAATAGTCAGATGGCACAGGGAGCAGCCAAAGACTAAACTCTCCTCTCCACTGAATGCAAAACATGGAAAGGGCAGACCAAGTCAGGACTTGCAGGACTTGGGGGCTGGGCTAGAGGACCTCGAAAGGTCCCTTCAAACCCAAAGCATTCTGTGATTCTATGAATACATTGCAGGGAGAGAAGGTGGAGAGGAGCCCAGTGGCCTGCAAACCCTGCTGGAGGAAAACCTGCTGGTTTACATTGACTGTGGCTCTGCTCCGTTTCCATCCGACCAACCAGAGAGGAGCTTGCTTACCATCCCAAAGCAGTATGTTACTAAGTGGAAGGGTTTTGATGAAAAATATTTGGTTTTCAACTTACTTTCTGTCTACAGAAATAGTATCTGTGTAGGGGTTTACATAGATAGTATGATCTATCTTCCTCCATTTTCCCCCCAATAAAAAAGATTAAAGAAAGGTGTCTTGAAATGCTAGGATCCAGGCAGTGAAATGCTTTGCTGTCACCACAAGAAGGCTGAGGGTCCTGCTGTTTTCCCATGTGCTTTGTGTTTGTCACAGCCTTTGGATGAGGAGCAGATACTGGTATGTCTGGTGTGGCACATACTACCTGTCTGCAAACACCTTCTTCAGAAAATAAATAGTTTTTCGTTCAAGCCTGCCCTGGCAAACTCACAACAAGCAAATAAGAAATGTGTATTTTCTAACTAAAAGCATATTGAACATCAGTTAGAGTCCAGCAGGCTCACTCGTTCGCCTTTTTAAATTTTCCTCAGAACAATAAGATACCATGAATAATACTTTCTTCCGCCTCCCAGCAAAGTGGAGATTAGAAAAAAAGCCCTATCTTTCTTTTTCCATAAACTCTTCCTGAAGCATGCTTGAAGCATTGGAAAAATTAGTAGGCATATGATAAATTGGCCACAAGCCGCAGATGCAGTAATCTGTGTGCCTTTCTAAAATAACTCTCTTAAGGGGAACTTTTATGTCATTATTTCTTAGCTACGGTGGTTATCAGAATAGCTTTGCATGGTGGCATATATCATGCTTTTATTTTAATTAAACATAACTCTAAGAAGAGCTTGTAAAAATGTAGCTAGAGGTATTTTATAGGATTTGAACTTGAGGTCATTTTGTTCTATCCATCTCATTTGCATTCAGTAGCTTCTTCACATTCTCTGTGAGCAAAGGGTACTAGGGCAAAAGACGTTGGTGTGAGTAAAGATTGCGGTTTTTGCAAGGTAGCGGTTTCTACTTCAGCACGCTTCTTTGTAATGCGGCTTCTGTATAATACTTACATGTCTTTTATAGAGGAAGAGTGGCAATTTATTTTAGGAACTTTACCCCTTCGTTTTCCAAAACAGGTTCCTGTATTTTCTCTACGCATCTTTGGTCTACAAGCTGTGTCTGTATTTTCCTTCATGGCATCCCCAGGCAGCGTTCTCAAACGCTAAAGGCTATGGTTTTGATTATGCTTAAAGCCTAATATTTCTAGAATCACCTGTAAAAAATTGTTTTCTGTTTTATTCCTTAGTAGCAAAGAGGCAGATGAGCAAAGTGCCCAGTTTCTAAGAATTATCTGGAAGGCAGAGCTGAGGGCAGTAGTTTCAGTACAAGGTAATGTTAAAGTAGAATCGGCATAATGGAGTTGTAGTGGAAAGAGCATGCACAGAGAGATGTGTGAGAGAGTATATTAAATGGACTTGTGTCAGGATTCATTGGTTATATTTACTAGGGATTTGTCTGCTTGCTGCACAAATACACTTTGTTACTGTATTGAATTTAAACATCATCAGCTGCTTGGGAAGGTATCTTTTTTCCTTTTGTGTGCTGCAATTTACTTTTTATTATCTTCCATCTAATATCAAAACCACAAATGATAAAACTCATTATCAGTGTTGCTGTACTGCAGATTAAGATGGTATTTCAGTGCAGTGACTTCTGCATGGTGTATTGGTAACTTGGCTGCCTCCCTTGGAGAAAACCAGGTGAAGTTTTACAGTGGGATCGTTGGCTGACCTGTGTGGTGTGGATTTGCTAGGACTGAAAAAGAGTGATTCTGCTGGAATTTTCAAATGAATCTTCTAAACCGTCTACACTGTGCAGTTATGTAGGACAAAGCCATTTCTGTTGCCAAGTCATGTAATCTTTAACAGAGAAACTTTGTACAGACCTTCTATTAGCTTTTAAAACAATTCTTGCAAAAGACACCAAGTGGTTGGTGCAGAGGTGTGTACAAGGTGTTTTCCATGAGTCAGAATTTCAAAGTTCCCTTAAATACAGAGAAAAGATTGTTCAACCTACAGCATTGTGCAACGACTGCTTAACTTTGTAGGGCTTTTATGGTAATGTCAAAGGCTGGGAGATCAGCCACTCTGTGAACAAGAAAGCTTCGTTCTGGCAACTGTATTTTAGTTGATTTCTAAGTTTGCAAGTTTGAAAATAAGTACACATTTTAGAAGCTTTTGGGGTTTTAGGTGTAGTTCTACAGTACATGAGCCAAACGGACATACATTTTCTTCCCCCTACAACTGCAGATATTCTTCCAATCCATATTATTCTATTTGCTTTGTATTATAAAATCCAAAAGAAATCTGGAAAAACCTGAATGATTCTTACACGAGACCTGATCACAAAGGGATAGTTCAAGAATCAAAATTCTGAATAATGAAGTGCTTCCAGTATAGCAGAGCTGAGTTTTTACATAGACATATCTACTCTGAAATCTTAAAATAAGGTGGTATGATAATTCTTGATTTTAAAAATTATTCTCCAATGATAGTAATAATTTGAACTTTCATAGCGCCTTTAGGCTTAGACCTGCAAAGTTAGTAACGGACTGTTAGTTTTTCTAAGTAATGGTTGCTCCTTCATGAAATGCAGCTGTTCCACGTTTATTTTGAGTATGTTATGTGTGTATTTTAGAGCTTCTGCAACTAATTAATCGAATGTGGCCTGTGTTTTAGTGATAGCATTTGAAATGTATATAATTTATATATAATCTTGTAGTTAATATGTTTACGTATGCTCACACATGCATTTATGTTCTAGGTAGAGAGGGAAGATGTGCGACCTAGTGTTACTGAACAGTCCCAACCCTGACTGGAGTTTTAATCATCTGGTCACGATCTAATAGTGTTGTAACATACAGTGGAGGGCTTATATTAGTGAGTTTTGGTGATTTTGGGGCAGTTTAAATTTTGCTTGCATCTTGTAAAGCAGGAGGAAGTTATATGTTAGTGGCATCATTTATCCTGCTGCTGAGTGTTTCATTCGAAGCGTTGGTTACTGTGGTGGTAATGATGCTCCCATTTGGTTTCACTACGCTGGCAGCAGCGCTGTTGACTCAAGCGAGCCCGTATTGGATCAATCCAAGCTACCAGCATACGTCAGCGTAACATTCAGCAGAGCCACCTCCCTTCACGTGAAGAGAAGAATGGCTGTACCTTCCACGTTTGAAAAAATTTGTATTGCCCTTTGCACTATATACAGTATCTGTTGTTTCACTGCCTATTTTCTTTCAGGTACTTATCCACTTTTAAGTAACCTGTATGAAAATGGATTGAAAATCCAAAGACGTTCAGATAGGGGAAGCTGAAAGTGTAGTGTGTTTTTCTGCATCGTTAATGCTTTGCTTGACAGAGGCTCATCTTGCACTGAGTTAATAATGCACATCGCAACACTTCTATGGTTTTGTGATTCATTTAGCTTCTGTTAGCAACACGGTTGGACTCCTACATCACTTTTACCTTGTTTAAAAAAAAAAAAAAAAAAGAATTGGTCATTAAGCTGCATTAGCATCTGTAATGAGCCCAGGCATCCCTTTTCTGCTCTTTTCCTGCCTCTGTTCGAGAAGCCTCTGAAGGCCTGTTTGAGGCGAGCATTAATCACACAGCTATGTAGTTAAATGCAGAATTTTGTTCTAAGAAACAGTATGATAAAATTCAATTAGTCTTGTCATTTATTCTGATCCCTCAACAGAAAATGAATCCTTTCTCTGCAGTATTTACTGGTGTATGGATTTATTTAAAATCCCAGTGCTTCCATGTTAAAATAAATGATTTTTTTACTTACTACAGTAAAATGCACAGGTATGATAAAGGCAGCAATGCATCCTCATGTTTAGAGTCTCTCTGCAACCTGAATGCTGGACTTTTTAAAACTTATTTTTATATATCTTAATTTTTCTTTCGAGTCATTACCTGATTTCATATGAAAATTTCTTCGTGTGGTTCTTTTTCTTAATTCATTAGATTTGGCATGGCTGTTTATTGTATCAGCTTGGCATCTGGCTAATGCAGCTCATTTGAAACAAACAATATGCTTGAACAAACCCCTGTAAAATTAACCCTTATGGTCTAAACAGACTGGTACATATACAGTATGAGTATGAGATTTCTTGCTCTGTAAAAATTGCTTAGCCAAATGAAAACATTTCTGTGTTCTCTTGTTAACCTGGTCCCATCCAATGGATGAAGTGTTTAACTACATTTTCAGAACATTTTCACATGCAGTATTTTTACATCATCTGGTACATTCTGCTGTCAAAAGAAGTTTCTCTCTTACACTAAGAGGAAAAAAAAACCCCACTAAAAAGAACTTTGCAGATCTGCAATACAAATAAAGCAGTTTCAGTCTTGTTTGGAAAAG
>Ga0065711_1037536_pt1 | contig 19738 bp, 10 predicted proteins | sample Hoacrofraction12_FD_59098 | JGI IMG/M metagenome (GOLD analysis project Ga0065711, IMG submission 59098) | Hoatzin crop microbial communities from Cojedes, Venezuela - Epithelial fraction 12 v2 (version 2) | ecosystem: Host-associated > Birds > Digestive system > Esophagus > Crop | place... | reverse complement strand
TAAAGGGATTATTCAGGAGTCCCTTGTCTTGCAACCGTCCCAGTATTCACAAAGAACCAAGACTTGTTTCTGACCACCTGAAGTGATAACATCCCCTACATGTTACATTTGTTACATTTACAGTTATCAGCACTAATAACTCTGTCATGAAGTAAGACAGGAAAGGTGTCCTCAGACCCAGTAAGAAGGAAGGAATGCTCCAAAAGAAAAGACAGACTTCATCATTTTGAAGAATAAATCCTAGTTTCCTTCCAAATGAATACAACAGCAATACCCAGTTCTCTCTTTTGACTTCCCTTGCTACTGATGAGAAGGTATATTTTTTTAATTCCTCCAAAGTTTAAAGAAACTGCTAAACTACAATTTGAGTGAAAAGAACCACAGTCAAGTAGGTATCATCCAGTTCCTCAACAACTTCATTGAACACGGTAGGGAATGAAATGAAGGTCTATAGTCGAAATAAAGCACTGCTTTGCATTCTCTGGTAAGTGAAGTGACAAAAGGGGATTTCATGAGCTCCTCCTCTCACAACTCATATTTCAGACTGCAGAGTCATATAGTACAGCCAGTTCAAGGACAATAGCAATAGCCAAGGTTGCTAGGTTTGGCTCAAGATCTGAGCTGTTTGTTCCCTGGTGTGCAGGACTGAGAGGATATATAGTATCTCAGCACCTGCTGTTAGGGGCTACCTTAGGGAATTTAAAATTTAATTAACCTTCACAGTAATCCGTACAAGATTTTATGCAAGTTCAAAAACACCACACAGAAAACTTAACATTTCTGTTTTCCTCACCTTTCTACTTGTTAAATCCATGGACAACCGATGCCAGTTGGAAAAAGGTGCCACATTTCCATGTAGCTAGTTGTTTGGGAACGTTTTACAGCATAAGCAATTTGTTTCTAGTGAATTGGGAAGAACTGCACCACCAGCATGTTTGCTCTTTTGCTAAAGCAGAAGGCCACACTGACGACAGCAAAACTCGCTAGAACTACAAGGCCATCCAGTCACTGCTACTCTGACAGTACTGTGTGCTGAAGTTCCCCGAGGCTCCACAACCCTGCTGAAGAGTTGCTATTGCATGGGGGATTCGGTATGCCTGTAGTTGCACTCCCAGAGCATCAAAAAGTGTTTTGAAGCCCCTCTTCCTACATAAGTGCCTTTTAAAAGTAGTCATTTCCAAGCAAAATGGGGAAAAAAAGTAGAAACCTAGGGTGGCATATGGCCAAACTTTTGACTTAATTTCACCGCAGGTTGCTTTTTATTTACAAGCAGCTAATCCCCTCTCAAACTACACAATAGAGCAGCCATTGGCAAAGGCAGGCAGATAAAATTGGCATGCCTCTGTTTTGTTCTTCTAATCTGAACCATTAACAGAAGGGTGAGAAGGCTAGTTCTGTCATTTAAACAGGCTTAAATCCTTTCTCCAAATGAGCTTTTGTCTACGTAGAAGAATGCATCTAGGAAATTTAGGGGGTTTCTGCTAGTGTTGCATTCTCAAATTGACTGGGCTGGGGGAATACCAGCCTGTTTATTTGGCCCTTATACTGTAAATGCAAGAATTATCTCCAGCTGTCAAAACCAAAAAGGGTTCAACCTGATTAAATTATTTTTTCAGAGGTAAAACAGGATGAGATTATAAAGTGCTAAGAAGCAACTATTTGAAATCCTGAACTGCACCTGTGCAACTAAATCTCCATTTATACAGGTGCTTTTCAAATTGGATTTGAACCTTTGAATTCCCTGATTCATCCCCTGAAAAACCACAGAAGCTCAAATAACTAATGAAATTCAGAGACAGAAAGGCTTAAAATAGTTTCAAGCTGTGAAGTAAGGCCTAAGACTATGTTCTTTGATTCATTGTTTACGCGACATATCAAACATAAACATAAGTTGTACAACCCAAATGCCAGAGGTCACAGAGTTGCCAGCAGCCAAGTAATTATTTTTTCTTCAGCACAACAGAGGTCATCACCTGGCCCATAAGCACAATACATAGCTGAAAACCTGGGGAAAATAATGTATCGGTTAGCATGATCTGGTCTTGTTTTGCTTTTTACCTGGCACATCTTGCGCAGATATTCAATGTGACCTTTGCCTGAGGCTCAGCCATATGAGCACTTCGAGTTTGATTGAATTTGCTCCCAGAAGACATCACACTTGTTACTCCTTCCATTCTTAGATCATCAAGATCTTCTGCAACAAAACAGAATGACTGGATGAACACACGATTAAATTTTGCAGCAATAAAGGTGCTTCATCTGTAGAATCACTAAAGAATGGAACAACTAAAAAATCAGGAAGAAAACACATTTATTTCTCTAATAATAGGAAAAGACATTTGAGAGGATTTTTATTTATATATATTATCAACCTGTTACAAGGGGTTCCTTGAAAAATACTCAATATCATTTCCACTTCAAACAGTGCTGCATATTTTTTCAATCTTTATTTCTCTGACTCATTTATAAAAAAATTGTCATCAAGAGATGCTGTCCAATAGCTCCATTTGACAGAGCGCATATTGCAGAGAAAATTCTTTGGTTTTGAGTGTATGTTCCTCCTCTGATTTTTTCAGTCTATTCATTTAGCAATGAAAAAAATATTGCTAAAATAAATGTGCTCTGCTAAACCCAGAAAATGTGAAATGGATACATATATCACATTAAAAGAGACCATCATGTGCATACTTATACCCACCATATTGTTGTAATATTTGGGCAACTCATAACTGGATTTTCTACTACCATAAAATCATTACCATTTTGCAGGAAGACAGCTGAGGCTCTCAGAAAAGTTTTTGCCCAAGATGACACCATAACAGTGTAGCTCACTTAGAATGTAAACGAATTCTCTTGGTCTACAGTCAGGACACTCTTTAGGGATAATCTGTATATTTGCTGCTAACATAAAACTGGCAACTTCTGTATACCTAATGTATCCTTAAAGCCAAATTTTCAGTTGTTTATAATTTGGTTATGTTCTAGCTGAAAGGTAAACAAGAAAAACACTGACTAGATGCTATTAAATCAGGACCAACCATTCCATGTACTGACTGATTCATGCCGCTTATGTTATACAGTATGTGATCATCTAATTACAATGTCTTTCAGATAATGTATACACATATATTTCCACATATTTATGTTTACAAAAGAAACCTGATGTTAAAAGATCTGAGTAGAGCAGAAAGTGCATAAAGGCAGACTTTAACTGCTGACATCAGATGGGGAACAGTCACAGAGAACTTTAAAATCAGAAGAGGCAATGTTCAATTAGGATATAAAATACAGAAATAGTCACTATAGATACACAATGGAGCACCAGGCTCCTCTTCATACACAAAAGAGTGAGATACAACCTCCCGAATCATTACCTAAAATATTTCTGGTTGTCCTCTATAGTTCATAGACACTACTCTTGCTGCTGTGGTTCAAACTCCAGGCAGTATGGCCAGATTGTCAGGATTATGCCATGTTAACACCACTCTTTCTGGGAAACATCATTTTAATAAGGAACATCCAAGAACAGCAAAGCTAAACTTAAAAGAAATTTTTGTGACTAAAGTCTTTGAACTAGATTTTCTTATCTGTAATGTTTTATTTTAGTGCTTAAGAAAACTTTCCTCCCTCCCAAAATTCGTTGGCTTGGTGGTATAAATTGACAGTTCTACTGAAGCTTCTGGCATCGATTTACATTATTTCCACACCTTTTTCTTTAGATTTCATCTATCGTTAACATACAAACTAATTCAAAGGACTTGGAAGGCTGTATGATAAACAATTATGAAATCAATCATCTATGAGTCATTTCAGAAAAGGTATTACATATTCAGAACACACTCTGTATTAAAATAAACATAGTTTAATTGTGCTTTAAAGAGGTGTGAAAAGTTCCATATTTTTTAACAGATGTAAACCACTGCATGGATTACAGTTTAAATGAAATTGAAGCATACGCCTCAGGTTTTTTTTCCCCCTAAACAGATGTGATTTCTTTAAATGAGGCTTTCAACTATTCTCTGCCTGATTAACTTTTGGCTCTGATGACAAAGACTGTTTCAATAGAGCAGTAACATAGGCTGTCCTCTATTATACCTTTTATATTTGAATCTGTATATCAAAACCACAATTTTTTTCATTTTCAGTCAACTACTAATATTTTTCTCTGGAGAGAAAATTAAGTGAAACTTTGCGCAAGAACATGGATTTCAGAGGTGCCTATAGCTGTAGCTAGCAGACAACTAGGCATAATATTACGCAGTATTGATTTATTGTCACATGCTGTTAGACCAACAGCAGTAATGTGCATGCTAAAATGCAGATTAAAAAAAAAAGCAACCTATATCATATACAATTGTTAATTTTTCTCAACGAATGTTCATTGAGCTAAGTCAGCATTGGATGGAATTTGTCCATGGCAAGCTACAAACAACTATTAATATTCCAACTAAAAACAGAAGCATAACCCCATCTACCAACTCTGAAGAATAACTGCAGCATTTGATTTAATTTTGATTACTGCACTTCTGCCTCAGTATTGAATGATTTCAGTTTCTTCTGGATGACTCAAATTTGCAGTGCAGATATTGCATGTTCTTCTCACTAAAGCAACCGGGCTTTGAGAAGCTGCTGGTTCCCAATACCCACAACTTTGGGCGGGAATTTTTGAATTGTGAGCAAGTTTACGTGCCATATGGCAATCTTCCTGATCGATCACATTCATTATTGAAGGCTCTTAATTAAAAAAAGCCTAACAATAAATCACACAGTAATTTTAGTACTAAACTCTCTGTGTGTATATTGTTCAACAATCGATGTGTGTTATGCAGAATATTTGTTCATAAATAACGATGTTATTAAAATAAATGCAAAGAACGAGTGCAATAATGCAACTTAAGAATGAAAAAAAGGTTTCCAAAGGTTCGGATGTTTCTACATAACATTGGAAAGAATCAGTCTTAGCAAAAAAGGATTTCATTAAGAAGTCAATTCAGTTACAGAGTCTGAACACTGAATCTTTTCTCTTGCTTTGTATTCTTTGCTGGACCAACTAGTGATGATACAGCTGAGCAGTTCAGTGATTCTGTTGAGCAGCAATGAGGTAATTCACTGAGAAAAGAGAGAAAGAAAAGCCAAGCTGATGACTGCTTAAGTGATGGAAGACAGGAATACTCTGAAAATTCTCAGATCCTTAGAAAACTGTTACCTATCTTTGCACAGTGATAGGCTGTAAGTTCATGTAAATGAAACAATCTCACTTGTGCTAATAAAAGTTTGTTATTTTAATGCATGACTGCACTGTATTTCTTTGATTTAATGTTAATTCTCTGCTATTCTCTATACGAATAGGGTATGTGAAGATCATACGTTGGTCCTATAGCAATTTCCATTAAGTATGTTCCATGTAGTAAAAAAACCTACAAAACCAACGAAAACCCCTTACATGTTTCTCAAATCAGCAATTGACTAAAATAAATTCACACAGCTGCAATCTTCATGCATTGCCATAACAGCAATACATGGAAATATTTAAAAGTGAGATAAAGATCACAAGTGTAACATAGCATAGTACAGAAACAGATGTTTTCTATATTAATAATAATGCTGCACTCAGCTGAATTCATGGTGATTCTTTATAGACAAGTTTCATCAAAACGGGAAGCGGAAAAAGAGTTTCTATTTCAGCTAAACAAGAACACAGCCCAGTAACAAGGTAATGTTTTTAAATAGGGCATTGTTTATAGTTATTTACTTACTTTCTTTCTGGGGAGGAATGGCTGGGGAGAGGGAAAGGGGCACTAGTGGCAAGTATTCTAGAAAATGCAAGACTGCTTAATGTTGTGGGATGAGAGAGTATGGAATCATCTTACAAACATCTCCTACAAGACTCAGACACGGTTCACTTCAAGGATAGAGCTCTTCTTACACAAAACTCCCATTAAAGCCAGTGAAAGTTCAGCTGCACAGAATACTCACATAATCAGGTTATGTGTTACACTGTGTGATATGATCCAGTCACTTTTGTCTCCTTCCTCCATTACAAAACCTGTAGTAATTTCCCAGGAGTAATTCAAGAAGTATAAGGTGCAAAGCTGGAAAAAGTCCCGATTCATCTTTAGAGAGGTTATGACAGCTCAGAGGTTGTCCAGTCTAATGCTAAGAAAAGCAGTAAATGTTTTCATGTGACAATAAAAAATTCAGATAATGAATTCTGATCTATGCCAGTCAATTCTGATGCACCTGTAAAACAATGCCTCTTTCTCTGAAGCAATGAATTTCTCAAGGTAGTATTCTTACATTATTATAGACATTGATGTATTCCATGTACACAGCATTGATTTGTCAAAGATTGTTGACTGAAGCACAGGCTCTACTACGCTCATTACAATAACAGCAACAAACAACCCCCCCAGAAAAAAAAGCAAAAAATCAACCCAAGGAAACAAACCAACAAAAGCCTACTACTGAAAGCAGTTCTGCTTGTGTTCCAGGAATTTATGCCTTACATATATGTTATACTTGTATGTATCTTATTATGTTAACCAATCCTCTCTGTTTCAGATCAATTTTCTTATCAATATCAAGAAAGTCCAATAAAAATCCCACCTTAATTCCACCAGAACTGTTGGTACAAGCAGGAGTGAAGCTTTCACACAAAGAAGAACCATTAATCTAGAACACCTGATGCTTCACTCCTAGAAATTATAATTAATCATTTACTTCAACAAAAGTAAACCTGGAATTATATTCCACAATACAGTAGCTACAGGACATCTCACTTTGTTTCTTCTTCTTCGTCTATGACTTCGATGTCATGAAGTCGACAATGCTGTTAGTCTGGTACATATGTTCTAATATGCTTCCTATTACATCTTCAAATATCAGAATTTGGCCCAGTTCAGACCCATGCCATAGGCTGTTGATGCAAATGTCAGCCTAAGTAAACTCATCAAGAGACTTTCATTCCTTAGAGCCATTTGAGATTCCTGAACTCAATGTTCTAAACATGCCTTACTTTATAAGCACCTCAAGTTGACAATAAATTCCCTAAACGTTTGTGCTTCCACTGATGGATGCATGCAAAACCAATTGAAGCGTGACAATGCTAAATTCTTGAGTTTGCATGTCCACCTCTACCTGTATCATTTGTCAGAGCCAATCTAGCAGAATCCCACCCCACAGTCAAAGCCACAAAATCAGCATGGGGCTACAGAAAGCAGCATTGTTTCCAGGTACGGAAACATATAACGAATCATTGATTAGTGTTCCCACTTTTAATCAGCAAGAGTGAGAAGGATCTGTTTTCAGTTTCTCCATCTGCCTATTTTAAGCTAGGACTGGAATCAACAGAGCACGTAGCCTTTTCTGATGAAGATGTTCTGGTTTCATTAGAGCACACTTCAGTATCTTAGACAACTACATCAAGCACTGATCCACAGGCCTCCTGCTTATTCTCCCTTTTTCCACTAGGTGGGATATTTGTTTACTACAGAAAACAAATTACTTGCAAGCAACACTGATGGAGCACTGATTTAGTGGATGAGGGTGTCTGTAAGATGCAGTGTCTGGGCTTCAGACCCTTGCTCCAAATCTGAATGCAACATTATAGTCTCATTTTACTTAAATGAGAAAGTCCACAACCATAGTTGAAAAGAACTGGCATCATGCCCTCTTATCATTCCCTACTGGCAAACCTAGGACAAATGATCTAATATCACCAAATAACCACTGTTCACCCAGTAATTCAGCAACAGTAACTGATTTTGTAAGCACTGTTGTTCCATATCAATAGTGATTTCACACACATCAGTCTAAGCTATTAACTAGGTAGTTTCATTCAGTGTTAAAGAATTATTTCAAACACTTGATTTTTACAAGAACAGGAATGTACTATTGTTTGGAGCACATTAATTACTTCTACATTTCCAATAAAATGAAGTTTAGAATATTTCACTTGTTACATCACATTCCATAATGCGTCACTGCAACTTCCATAATTGTAGAAAAGTACTTGCACTATAATAATAACATAGAACCACAAAAAGGTCAGAAAATCCATAAAACAAACAGAAATTCTGGACTTCAGAAGACATCTAAAGGAATGTCTTTTAATGCTTTTCCTTGGCAAATTTCTTCTTTTTTGCACTTTAGCTTTAAGTAAAACAAATTTTAAAATTAAAAGCAAATTTTGATCAATATTTCTAATCAGCTCCAATGCTGATGTCATTTATTTATGCAACCACTAGACTTATTTGAATGTGCAATTCAGATCTCAGTCCAGCTTTGCATTCTTAAAGAAAACCACTACAAAAAGCTTTGTCATAACGATAGCATAAGCCATGTTTAAATCAAGTAAGCTGTTTTTCAATCATACCAAAAATATCAAAGCATTAGAAAGGAATGTATATTTCAAAGGTCTCATTTTGGTTTAAATTTCAGTTTGTTTATTTTCTAACAAAGAGGAGCCAGCCATAATATTTTTCAAGTGTGTCTTCGCCAGGGCAGTTGGACTAGACGACCCACAGAGGTCCCTTCCAACCCCTAACATTCTGTGATTCTGTGTTTGATTAACATAGTAGAAATATTCCTTACAATATATATCCAAAATATCGAATTTCACATTACATTGTCATTTACATTTTTCTTTATTAAATATATTTTGAATTAAACTGATAATTTGCATGCTGTTTATATGAAGTCTTATAAAAGTAAGCTATGGATGAATAATAATTCATTAATTTAGTAGTACACCTTACTAAACACAAAGCAACTACAGGAAATTTTCAGTCAGTCAGAGAAGATATTAAGCTGTTAGCTGTTAAACTGTTTAGCTTTGTATGAATCAATTTTTGCACTGACGGCCACATCCGTATTTCTTTGCATCCACCTAATTTACTCTACCAGCCCCTTGGCAAGATTAATCTTAGTTGGCTTGTCAAGAGGCCAGTGGAAATTTATACACCTTTTATTGAAATGAAAGTTGAGGCAAAGCATAAAAATTACAAAAAAAATTTTATGCCAAACATTTCCAGTAACACTGAACCTTCCAACAGCCTTCGTCTGAAAAATTACTGGTACAAGCACTGCTGGAGTGCGTTACTAGAGCATCTGTATGGTCTCTCCCATAAACCTATATAGATCAAGGATTCCCACAGTGGAAATATCTCTCTTTCCCAGCTTCTTTTTTCTTTCTTCTTAATTAAAATGATCAGATTCCACATGTAGTCAAACACCTTACTTGTCCTTCAAAGAATCCTCTTCATGAAGAGAGAAATGCACTAAGAAGCAAGATGCTTGTACAGCTTAAATTTTCTACTGAGAAATTTGCGCATCTCCCGCTTTAAAAAAAGTGCTTTTCAGTCAAGCACTATACTCAAATGCATCCATTTACAGACCAGGCACTTGTGTTAGCAAAGTTCCAGCCAATTCAGGGACTCATATATGACGAATCTCTGACTGGAAAGTTTGGGCAGACAGAGAAAACAAAGAAATCTCTAAACTATCTGTGTGCTCAGGCACATTTAGCAAAGGATACTTGGTGTGTTGTATGTTAAAGTTCACAGCAAGCTCTAGATGCATTAAAGTCCGACTGAGACAGTAACATCTCAGTAATTCTATGATAATCAGCAAAACTCTTAGGTAACAAGCTAGAAGAAACCAACTGTGGATCTTCGTTATTGCTCTTCAAAACTTATGCCTAGCTGCAAAGGGACAACTGCCCTTCTTGTTACCTCTGCTAACTGTGACTCAAAGATAATAATAATAAGGCATCCAACAAATGAAGATCTGCAGTTTCTTCCAGTTGTATCCCTCTATCAGCTTGCATCAACTCTGCTTTGTCCTGAGACAAGACCATCTGTTTTGTATCACTATCCCTATTTTGGCCAGACACTGGGACATCTGGAAGACTGCACTGTCTACACTCCAAGAAGCAGACACTGGGCTGGATACCATCAGCATACCATCAGTTGACAGTATATGCTCTTCCTCACTCATTGATTATAACACTGACGTCTTTTGAGAGAAGTTAGAACAAAATTGTAAACTTAATTTTATCTCTCCAGCTGGGTCAAGCAGACAAACTAGCAGGTATGTCAAAACCACCTCACACATCCAACATATTAGCCAGGTAATAAAGTTCCAAATAAACCACACAGTTTTCCAGTAACATTTTTAGTGAAGTAAATGCTTTTTGAAGAACTTTTTGGTTTCTGTGTAGTTGGGGGTGTTGTATAGGTGCCACTTCTTCTGTTAGATCTTTTTGTGTAACCTACCTGTTCAGTGCACTATTGTGTTATGTTTGCTCATGCTTCAGGTTTGGATAAGAGAAAATTAGAAGGTTTATGGTTTTGCCATAGTGCCCGTGCAAGCATACTGCAATATAAGACAGAGAGATGGCTGAAATGGAAAATAACCTAGTGGCACATATAACACATATGATTGCTACAATTTCACTGAATATTGTAGGACAAGATTATTGCCTAAATAATAAACCAGGCATTGCAGCATGTTAGTCCATATAATGTTAGCTTACGCCTACTATCTCACACATTGTAGAGATACGTTTGCTTTTACTGGCACTACTTTATCTTCTGGATATGAATTAGAACCACACATTTCCCAGAAGATCTCATTTCAGAACTACAAAACCATGTTGCAAACAAATCAGAGGATGTTACCTGACAATTCTCCTTCTCAAGACATACTAAGATTAATCACGACTCCACTGAACTCAAGTGGAATTTGCCATCTAAAAGATCTAAAGTTTCTAAACTATGTAAAATAGTTTATCTAAAATATCGCAAGTTTCTCTCTTTTGCATTTTCGCTCTTTGATATGAGAGCTATGAAACTCCTGTAGATCTTGAGATGGTTAACTTTGGAGTCCACAGCAGTGGAACAGTATGTGAACCACGTCCCTGGGTGGCCCCAGTATGCCATCCTCTGTGGAGTATAAAAACTACAGGCTAACCATTCAAAGCAAATTTATCAATTGGGAGGGAGGTAGAGATCTTAGAATGGAAAGCCAATTCAACATCAGACAGCCAATGTTCCTCAAAGAGTTTTAAAAGGATGAAGGAAACACAAAACCTCAGGAAGTATAATCGTCATACGCTGGAAGGAGGCAGCAGAAAAGAGTACATCATATCACAGAAGATAAATTACTAATTCAGCAGATTTTCCTTCTCAAAAAGAACCATCTGTACTAAATTCCTAGAGTGCAGGTGGTTTGACTGAGAGATCACCTAAAAATGAAATAAGGTCAAACTTGCAGTACAAACCTTATCAAAAGGAAGAACAGAGAAAATAAAAAAAAGATTAAGAAGTCTAAACTGAAAGCATCTTCAACAGTACGCAGCAGAGGAAATCTATTTCAAGCAAAAAGAAAATAGGTAGCATTGCACTAAGAGGAAAGTTAGGTCAACACATAAAGGCCAAGCGATTCACGGTTTTCAGTTTTCAGGTGCAGTAGCAAAGCTCACTGGCCCTGAAATACTGTCGGCTCAGGAGGTGGAGGACTGCTAACCACCAGTCACTAAGGGTGAAGTTCAGTAATCCAGTAGTTTGTTTCCCGTGATAAAGTCCCACTTATTTCCATGCCTTACCCTTTTCTACCGTTCCCAAGTGATATTGGTGCTTGATTCTTACCTGACCCTGGTGGGAGCTCATTCAGGGAAAATATATTATGTTATTGCTGGAATCCTCTGCATCCGGCTTAGTGAGCTGCATTAGCACACTGAGGGATCACACAAGCATTAAAATCCATTTAAAGAAAACAACAGGAACGTACAGCCCCATGTGAAGGAACGGAGGAGGAAGTAAGACCACCTTCTTTAATGAAAGAAATCTATCATATTCAGTTAGGGTCAGCCCGTCTCCCAGAGGTGTACCCTAAGGGGTAAAAGCATTAGGCATTTAAGCAACTTTAACATTTGAGAATATGAACGTGTTTCTACAGTACTACAGCACAAGAAGAAAAAAAACATACATCTTTTTAAAAGTATCAGAAACAAAAGTAAGAAAAACATCATTTTTACATTCATGGAAAGGTACCCCATCTGCAAACTCACCACTGCTGCTTAAAACTTCGTGTAATTTTGCTTTTCTCAAGACACAAGCATCAAAGTTTTTCAAAACTGGTATTGTATCAGAATACTCAAGCATGTATTCAGAAAAGTGTTTCTAATGTATTATTAAAATATGATTCATTAGCACATTAAGGATATGGTTTTGGATTTTTTAAAAATAATATATTACCTTTGCCAAGTAATCACTGCCTTTCTGTTTTTTTCTTCTTTAACTGAGTAATGCCAAGCTGATATAATCTGACTGAACTTCTAAATAAGCTTGAACACGAGAAGCAGGTTAAGACATCTTGCTATCAAGACAATGTCTTACCTTCTCATCACCTTTTCTTTGTCTGTTTTAGAATTCCTGAAATATGGTAATGTACATGAATTAAATGAATTCTGATATTATGATATGACCGTGCAAAGCTTTTTTTCAAGAGAATGCAGACTTAATGGATGAGTCTTGCTCTACCAATAGTTGAAAGAAAAACTGAAGTTGCAACTACTTTGAAAGTTATGACAAATGCGAGAGGACATCGATGTGCTCAAAGAAATTTTCAAAACTTAATAATTTGTCAGTTTCATTATCATGGACACAAATACTACTCTGAAACTTATGTACAGATACATTTGCTCATCCATAAAATGACGTCATATCAATTCAACGGCATTCCTCCAAATGCAACACCCCTTCAGTTTCCCAGAATACAAGAAACAGTTTGTAACACCTGATAATGCTTCAGCAGAGCCACAGAAATACTTCTTTTCAGCTTCCAAATGACATTTTTGATTATCTACATACACTCAAAGTTCCCTTTCAGATGAGCACCCCAGAACAGTCCTGTGCACAAAGCTCTCCCAGCTGTTAAAAACTCTTACTATTCCCTATCATCTGAGTAGCTCAGTTTGTAGACCTTCTCATAATCCTTTAAATAAGCACCCTGAGTAAATACCCACAGCAGCTAACACAACTTCCCACCACACCAGTGGAAGTCTCCCATCTGTTTGATGTTCTGTTTCAGGTATCACCTACTTATGAAACAGTTATCTATGTGAAAATTCAATATAATACGAAATATGGCCAAATGATTGCTCATTTACAGGTTAGAAATTATGTCCAATATAAACAAACCAAACCAATAAAACCCAAACAAATTCTATAGAACAGGTTATCAGAAACAGAATTCCCAAGGTACTGGTGGTATAATTACGATGATTATAGAATCTAGAAGCTTTAACAGAAGAGTTTTGATTCCTTAAGCAAACACATTATTCAAGCATTTTAACATTTTGAACTCATCAATAGACAATCAATATTCAAAGATGAAAAAATAACTACTGCTTAGCAGCTAGACCTTAACAATATTCTGTCTCTGGTAACCAGACATACATTTAGAGCAAAGTTCACAAAACAAGTATTCTTTTTATCAGAGTATTCATAAAAAACTGCAATGATAACTCCAGTTTAATTTTTTGTGACTGACATAACCTAATCGCTATCCATTTCCTGAAAAACAGCAGGAAAATTAGTTTCTCTCAGAAATACTCAAATATGTCAAAAGATTTTTCTCTCCCTCTAAGGACACCCAAGCAAACATGAAAAACATTTGCTAAAATCCCCAGCAAAGATACATTTCCCCATACAGCCAAATGGAGAAACAGGTCTGCAAACTATTGTCAGACACCTTGCCAAGCCTCCTCTATCCCAAATGTTACTTAGAATACTTCTGCATTTAGGTGATAGTGATTGTATGATTAAATCTGTGACATTCTGAGGAATTGTCTCTCCATAGTCATTAATTCACATTTGCCTATGGTCATATATACACTAACTAACTACCTGAGAGTCAGAAATAGAAATTAAATGATATATAAAGTTCCTCTGTACCTGTGAAAATGACAACCATTCAGTCACCTTCTGAGTGCCCTAAATAAAACACATAGTAATCCATATCTAAAGAAAAAGCATTTGACTTTGATGTGCTGGAGTAATCTTTCAGAGATGTCACAGGTGAGCAAGAGGAAACAATTCCAGAAGTAAGCATAAATTACGAATAACTGTATTCTCCATGTGTAGGAGAGAAATGAGGATTCTTGTCTGCAGTTCAATGTTTGAAGAAGGAAATGTATGTTCATTTACAGTCAATTTTTTTATACTGTAACAGGGAACTACCACAGTGAAAGGTAACTTCTCTGTAAGGCATGTGCAGGACATGCACCCATCTCTATAGTGTATTGCGGATGAAACCAGCTGATGTGCCTTCAAGTGCTCAGAAATCTACAAGCAGTGAGAGAAATGTTTCTACATAAAAACTGTAAAACCTGCACATGGCAAGTATGACGTATCAATCTCAAAGCTTTATGTTTTCTGTTGAGGTTAGTCAGGCAAAAGATATGTATGACAACAAAATTAGTTATCCTCCATTTGCATTTCACATAAATAATAAATAATGATTTATAATAATTATTTATAAACAATAGAAATAAATGCAAAATTTTATATAATACACGTTACTTTTTCCAGCCTACTGGACAATACTTGCATTTTCTGAACAATCTTAAAGCTGAAAATTCACATCAGAAAAGACTTGAAGGAAGACTAAGAAAGGATTATATGCAACATCAGTTCGGTACTTCAATGTCAGCATTTATAGTTTCAAAAATAGGAAAAAACTCAGTAACATTTTAAAGTTCTGCAATAATGTAGGAATGTTTCAGAGAAAAAAGAAAGTATGTTGTTTACCTTTGTTGGACAGGACAAATACATGACTACCGCTTTTTTATTATGAACTATGTCTTTAAGAACAACACTGTATTCTTTCTGTTTTATTTAAAACATCTTTTCAAGTTTTTATTCTCATCATATTGAAAAGAAAACAACCTCTTTATAACTTGTGGTTTTAATAAAATAAAGGGAGAAACCTTTTTGAAGCCATAATTGGATTTGTCTCTCTTTGCATCTGGTTAAGAATCAAAACTGAAAAACCCTATTATTTGCATATTTATACATAATTAATTATTCCCAGGACTGTAAACTTTCTCTGAAGAGAATTAGAAACAATGAAATGACTATAATTCTCTTAATTTCCATTTTATTCCTTCATTATTGGATACTTTCAAAGATACACCATTTCTTTACAGAGAAGAAACCTGGGCTATATCAATGTTACCCAAAAAACAGTAAGCCAATAAATGTAACCTTTTAGTGTTCAAAACTCCTCCTTCTGTCAAAAAGGCACATTGTAACCTCAACTGTTCAGCTCAGAAATGTATAAATTTTATGCATTTAACATCACATATATACATATCCTATTAAGTTTTCATTTCCTTTTCAACTGCTCAATATCTCAGTATTTTGCTAACCATTTCCATCCTCACTTTTATATATTCTTCCAAAGGTGACTCACCATCTCTTCCTATGATCATACTCCCTCCCAGCAAAACCTTGGCTTTATATGCATCAGTGGCCAAACTCATATTTCACAGCAGCAAAACCAGGACTTAACTGTTTTAAGTGTGCTTCCTGTGCAGCTGATTGCTCCAAGATAGTGATGACTTCAGGTGCAGTTTCACAATCAGTTTAAGCTAAACCACGTCTGTGCCGCCACTGAAAAAGCCAGGCTCGCCTGGCTCCCACTTCAGCTGACTCACGCTTCCCATCCTTCGGCTAGCAAGAGTGCTTATGTGGCCCACAATGAGCTCTCACGAGGTTCCCTCTTTCTTGCTGGGTTGATTTTTGGCCCAGCTCAAACTCAATTTTCAATATCTTCTTTGAGGTTTCTTCCTCAGACATGGACTATTTTAAACAAGGAATCAGAAGAGCTGATTTTAAAATACAGCTTAATTTTTTCTCAGTTCTGTGTTTGCTGACATAAAACCAGTTCAACTAAACTAGGGTCATGGGTGGTTACTGAAGTTGAAATAGAGGATACCACCAGGAAGGATCTTCATAGAGAACAACAATACCAAGCCACCTTGAAATCTAATTTTTATTTTCCTTGGAATGTGAAGCTGAAATCCGGTAGGCTACAATTTGAGGAAATATTCAGTAGATATTAGAAATGAGTTTTAGGTGTTAACACCTCTTGTTTAGGATTTAGTTTATGCAAAAAATATTGTATGTATTATCTTGAGATCATTGCAGTAGTAGATAAGCACAGAGACAACAGGCAGAAATTGCCAAAACTTTCACAGCTCCAAAGCAACTGGTTAGAAGACAAATTTGCTCCAAAACCAGATATTAAGCGTAAACCAACACTCCTTCTGGCTACAGCAAAAAAAAACAAACAATGATAAGTGTAATAAGGAAAGGACTCAGAATACAGAATTATACACAATAGCTTCAAATATCAACTCGTATTAATACAACTCTGTAGACTTTGAATGATTTAATACTAAAGATAACTCAGATCCTTATATTTAAATCTAGCATCTTTCCTCTTTTTTGCCTCATCTTTGTCCATGGACATGCTTTTTTTTTTAGATTTGCTATTCGGAAGTATTTTGAGATACATTCTTACTGTACTTGCCTCTCACTCACCCTTTCAGTCCTCACCAATTACACAAATGATCTAGTAGCTATTTATGACAACAGACAGACATTCTTCAGCTGAAAAGCTCCTTTAGGTTCTTTTTTATTTGTTTTCCAGCATTTCTACTTGTGATGGTATAAATTGATGATTACCCCTGATTCCTCTTCTTATTAATTCTGGTTTTGAATTTCTCATATCCCGAATTCTTGTCAGTCCCCACAGACTCCCACTCCACCACTTCTCTTGCAGTATAGCCTTTGCTACATTTCGCCTCTTTCTCAGCCTTGCTACATTAATAGCCAAAATGTTCTACACATGATAATACTTACTGTCAGTATATTCTCATACAAAGAACTACATCTTCATGAATGCTGGGTCATTAAAGAGAACGCGAGAAGCTGGTAGCACTACTTCTGATGTCAGCAGGTGCACTGTAGTTACTACAGGGATGTGTTTAAGCTAGCACTGAACTTGCAAACTCAAGGTACTGTGTGTCACAGTAACCCTGTGAATCACAGCAATGGCTAATGAGCCATTACAAAAGCTGGCATTGCTAGTGGCATCTGACCTGGACTGCTTGAAGCTATCCTTCGTTTGCAGGGCACTCGCGGCATTTACCCGCAGTGTTCATCATTTTACCTGATGAAAGCTGTGTCATGTAATTTCTTAAGACAGCAATCAAAGTAGACAAATGGGATACCTGAAATTGTAGGTGGGCTGAACGGCTGTTCAGAGGTACTTTACTTTTATGTATTTTTTGTTTTCAGTCTCTCTCCTCTCATTTTTGTCAAGGCTTTCCAAGTCTAATTTTGAGTACTGAAAGTATCAGAAGAGTTAACTTTCTGAAAAAACATTTGTTCCCTTTCTACTTTGCTATAAATAATATTTTACTTCACTCTTTCTTCTGCGAGTTTGTTCTTCCTCCATTCTCTTTTTTGCTTTCAACAATTACAACTACTAGAAAAAATTTATTCCACTTCTTTTTAATTTACAAAACAGAACATTCTCAGAATCTATTCACATGCAAAACGCCATTAGAAAAAAACAGCTTTTTAATATATACTGAATCAACTGTTTTCAAGTAAGAACAGGCAATAAAGTTTGGATTTTGTCATGTTATTTACTGTTTGTCATATCATTTATGGCTTGCAGCATTTAAAATTACATTGATCTCACATTTTTCAAACTCAATGTTGCACCTGGTATCATGTTCAATGGTAAGAGCACACACCTTGCAAAAACCAGTACAATTAAAATTCTGCCTGGTCAGAGGAAGAAACACAAACAAAAAAAGTAGAGATTGCTGTTCTGTAAGGAACAAGCTTAATGACTCTTGAATTCTTATGAATTTGTGTAACACCTCAATAATTCTTTCATGTTCATTTCAGCTGTTTCCCTCCATATTTCTTACAGTATCCTCTCCCTCATAATTCCGCCCATCTTCCTTCCTTCTTTTCCTCTCCTTCATTAACTCAGCTTGTCCCAAACTGCTTGAGCAAGTCAGCAGATGTTTAATTTGATTCAGAGCCATAATACTGATCAACCTGCAACATTACTTCTTTAGTTAGTACTGAAGCTTCAGGAGTGGTACTAATGAGATTGTCTTCTATCCAGACACCAATTTGCAGGAAATTGGAAGACATTTCACACATTAGAGACCTGTCAAATTCTGTTGAAATTTGTCAGTAGATGTAAAAGTTACGAGGACTAGAATTTACAGACAGATGGGCACACTTTACAAAATCATGTAAGTGCATGGAAAATGAGCCTCACAGGAAATCAGGGGCTGCAAACTTAAGAGGGGGGAAAAGCTAGCTTGCAGGGGATATCACTGCTGGTTTACTTCACACTAAGCTCATGGCTTTCCAACTATGTTACTCTGAACATTTCCACCAGGTAAATACACACTGAATAAAGCAAGTATCTCCCTTTTTATCAGATTTCAGTAATTGCAACTTCATAAGCTTTTCTCCTTGAAATACCCAATGTATGAGGCCTCTGGCAGACTCACCCTGCCTAAGGTTGCTACCAACCGAAACCATCTCCCCCTCCTCTGACAGACATTGCCACTCTCCTAGACAGAAACAGGCTTCCTTCACGCACTGGACTGAAAACAACAGTGATCCACAAGCTGATTTACAAGCAAATCAGATGTCTCTACCCTGAGGGCTTCCACATCTACTAAAGTTGCAGGGCAAGGTGGATGGCTGAAGGTTGCAACATCTTCAGCCAACAATCTCCTGCTGCAATTCTGTCAGAAGCTGAACAAGAACCAATTTATACTCATTAACGATTTTTCACGCCCTTTTTCATTCCTTCTCTAAACTGATATGTATAAAACTCTTCCACTTCTGTCTGTCTCCAATCATTTCCCTCCAGCATTTTCCAATCTCCTTCCCTTCTGCTGTATCCACACTGAGATTAGGGTGACTAGAACGGAAGGCCTTTATAACAGAGACAGCTCACTGTGTACACACAGGAACAACCGAGAAGAGACCTGAAAGAAATCAAGCAGGATATGCAGTGCAGACAATTTTGTATTTTGACCTAACAGCATCAGCCAAACGTACCTGGCTCCTTTTATGTCCACAGCAGTTACGGGCCCGCAGACACCTCATCACAAACATTCATGTTAATATAGCAGTCTGAAAACTGTAGCTGTAGTTCAAATCACTCTTTCTCACATGTCCCCTTGTAACCACGGTGATGGAATTAGTTAATCATAAAGCACGAACAATGCTGCTATGTCCCTTGTACAGCCCTACCCATCTGAACATTGGGTCTGGGAACAAAGGGTTTAGTCCCTAGGTAATCATTAATGTTAAACAATAATGGTGAAGGGGATTTTTTTAATAGAAATAGCGTTACCAAATGATTGCAGGTGTATTTGTAGTACCTATCTATTGTGTGAATTAATTGAAGCAAAAAGTCATACATCTCTCCCCAAAGAAGTTGGTTTTAATTAAAACCAGCAGGTGCCTAGAACTGGTCAAGATGACCCGTGCTGCAGGGACAAGAGCCAGAAGAGGACTGAGTTTGCGCAGAAACTGTGATGAAGAGGATAAGCCTTCATCTTAGGACCCCCAACGACCACCACTAGGAGGCACTGCGCAAGTGCGGGTGGGAGGAGTGTATG
>Ga0065711_1037535_pt1 | contig 19738 bp, 8 predicted proteins | sample Hoacrofraction12_FD_59098 | JGI IMG/M metagenome (GOLD analysis project Ga0065711, IMG submission 59098) | Hoatzin crop microbial communities from Cojedes, Venezuela - Epithelial fraction 12 v2 (version 2) | ecosystem: Host-associated > Birds > Digestive system > Esophagus > Crop | place... | reverse complement strand
GTAGCTCTTCATCTTTCTTGAACTGGGGAGCCCAGAACTGGACACAGTACTCCAGATGAGGCCTCACCAGGGCAGTGTAGAGGGGAAGGAGAACCTCCCTCGTCCTACTGGCCACACTCTTCTTGATGCAGGGTATTCACCAATACCGGCCCTCCCCGTACACACAATACCAGGACCCCCAGGTCTGCATCCTTGTCACTTGCCGAGTCCAGGTTGGCCTCTTTGAAATGATGCCTGAAGTTTCTTGATAACCCCTCAATTAGTGTGACTGATCAGGCCCGTTTCTTGTCATTATTTTTTTCATTCTCGTTGTTATTGCCTCTCTGTGAGGTCTGTGTCTCTGTCTGTTTTGCTTATTGCTGCCCTTTTCCTTAGCATCCCATTCAACAACGTCCTTGATCAGATAACCTTAGCGGAGCAGACACTACCTCCTGCCACATACCCTTCCAGATAACTTGTGTGATTGCTCTGCATAATGTAACAACACAGAATAGTTTTTAATACTTTCAAAATCTGTGTATCTGAATCCCTCAAAACAAAATGAAAGCCCTGGTTTTCAACCTCCTTCATTTAATCAAGCAGTAAAAACTCACCAAATGCGCGCCTCACCCCCGAGAAAATACATGTTGCAATGCAAATGGAAACATTTGCCTAACTGCATATATTAAACTGTTGTATATATCCCTCCCTGGAAATGTTCAGGGCCAAGTTGGATGCGTCTTTGAGCAACCTGGCCTAGTGGAAGGTGTCCCTGCCCATGGCAGGGGGGTTGGAACTAGATGATCTATAAGGTCGCTCCCAACCCAAACTGTTCCATGATTCTATGATATACACTAGATTTTACCCCATACCCTCACACTTCTTCTTTACACTTGATCATTTCAGCGCACAACAGCCTACCAAAGAACTCCACCTTACATACAAATTTGGAAAACGAGTCTCTTCTCTTGGATATAGCTTGATGGTTCTTTCTTCCGCTTTACTGTCTCTTGGACTTTGAATCTACTCGCTCGATCCTGATGGTTCCACCATCCTTTCTCATGGACCACTGCTGCACCCAGACTCATCGAAATTGTCGGTAACAAGGGACCTGACTTCACGCTCCAGTAAACAGTAGAGAAGGAAACCCTTCTCGCTCAGTTGCAGCTTGGCTGCAGCAATCCCTGCAGCTACTTTGCAGCCCTAAATAATGAAGCAAAAAGCTGTGCTAGAGCTGAGAGGACGTTATCTTTTAGCAGAAGCTGGAGGCAAATAGTCAATGAAAAATCCAGGAGAAACCAACATTCTCCTCAAATATATAAAAGATTTCACATTTTCTGTATTAAGAAATATATAAATATATGCCATATATACTTGATTTTAACAACATCCTCATCAATATCTGTGATATTACTTCAGTAAGATAAATTAGGGAAGTAAATATATATTTTACATACTTAACCTCTTAATTTTAAAACATTTTTAAAATGCCTGTCTACAAAAGATAATAAATAATTAGGGACTATCCAAAGAATTTCAGATTAAAATGACTTGATTTGTAATTTGAATCATGGCAACAACAGCTACAAGTATTTTAATGAACTATTCTCCACAAAGACAGGGGAAAAAAATGACTATATGTGAAACAAAGTAAGAAATTTTGCATGTTAATTTCAATGACGTTTCAGCTTTTATCTAGGAGAAATAACCAAGACAGCTAAGATAATGGCTAGGTAAACAACTATTGGCACATTAACTTCTAAGTTTTTATATTCAACTAAACCCAATACAAACTAAACAAACTTAAAAATATGATGTGTTTTTAAATTATTATTCTGAAATAAATGCATTGTAGTCTTTCAGTGGTGCAAACATAGTTATAAAAAGGCATTTCACACAGTGAAATGCATGCTGACCTTACCAGAAGACGATTACCACCTAGTGTCTAATGCTAGAATTACCAACGTGGTAGGAGCGAAGGAAAGACTTGCAGAGCAAAGTAACTCTAAAAGTAGGAAATCACTTCTGAATATACTAGAATATAGCTACTCTCCTACAATTAACTAGAAATCCACAAGAATAACATAAAGTATACGTCAAACATGTCCCAGCCCTAAGAAATTAAAGAAATACTAGATCCTTTCACAGTGAAAGTGTGCATGTTAGCACTTGGGACAATTCTGTATTGAAAGTAAGTTCTTAGCACTCAGATATCCTCTTCCTACAAACTGAGGTGCATATGGATACTGTCAGACTGACAGGCAAGAATTCAAGTTGGTTACTTGCTAATATGTAGCAAGGAGAAAACTTCAGTCCACAATGTTGGATCTTATTCTTGCTCAGTTTGTGATTGCCCACTGCTTCTTGCTGGATTTGAGTTAAAAACGAAGACTTTACAGGAAGCGCTTGGCCCTCCTGAACATCACCTTCCATTTACTGGCAAAACAGTAGGGAGCTAATGTTATTTAGCAGATTTCCAAAGTGTCTGTGCTGAAGAAATCATGCCATTTAAATGCTCACAAGGCCTAGGTGAGGAACTGCACTAACACAGAGAACTGTGGAAAGACGCTGGCCCAGCAGGTAAAAACATAATCAGTGCCACTAAAATCCAAAGAAAAACCAAACAGGAAACTACATAGCAGCTTAATATTTCGCTCAGTATTCATTTCAATGCTAAAGGAAGGTGACCATACAAAATGCAAGCAATAGAAGAATTTCTTGAGTGTCACATTATGATGATCACACTGAAGATAACACTTAAATACGCATTTGTAAATATCTGCAGAAGATTTCATTAAAATAATAGCCTTGAAATTATACAGTTGAATATCCTAAGAAACAGCAAGAGACAACTGCTAATTTTAAAGCTGCACTTTAAATACGTGACTCAGTAAAATCCTGAACTAAATACATCATGAAACCACTTGCCTTCTTTTTTACAAATTTACTCTCTCAGAAAAAACACCAAAAGCCAATAAAATTTAAAGAATTTAAAGGAAAAAATTGGGTTTTAAAATGGTGACCAGTCACAATTCAACTTATGCCATATTAAAACTGGTCTTTATAAAAATCATACACTACTGCCCTGCACAGCGGTAAGGTCTTTGTAAGGTCTTTGTATTTAATATTTGAAAGATACCAATTATTTTCTCCATTGAAGTTTGCCTTTATGTATAAACACTAGGACTATTGGTCAACTGTCCTCATTTTAAAGTTGTTTTAAATATTTTCTTCTTATTCAAGGCAAGGTTGAATAGACAATAAAGTTGAAAAGACAATAAATAACTATGTGAAATATCGAACTAAAATTAAAAGCACTCTAAAAATAAGTAAAGTAACCAGGTCTTTTCCGTGCAAAATGTTTCCAAGCTCTACAAACACACCTATAAAATGAGTTCTGAACAAAACTGGGAGCTACCTTTGAAATATTCAATTCACATCAGTTTAAGATATCTCTCACATTCCTCCAAGGAAACAACTAATACACTTCACGGTACACAGGGTACCTAAACCCAGTTTATAACTGTTGTTTCTGCATCAAATAAAGAAAGCAGAAGTCATTTTAAGTCTATGATGAGACATCACATGTAAATATCAAACACAGACATGCAGCCTATTCATTGGCCACATTTCTCACAACTGGAAGATTTTCCCTTGACCTGTGGCAATATCTGGATATTCAGTCAGAAATAATATGAAATGGCAACACTTTTTGAAACAATGTTTCTGTTGCAGTTAATTCACTTTCCAAACAACACTGAGTTGTTGTCATTTGCAAAAGTATTTACCTATTTCTGAAGGCAAAACAAGATTTGAGCTTTCTTAAAATAATTAATTATTTTTCTACCAAACACCATTATACTTACCAAATCCTTTACAATATCTTATCAATTGTCTTTCAGGTAATGATTTAAATAATTTTATGTACTTGCCGCAAAATAAAATGCTTCCAAAATGCTACATTTTACAAAAATCTATACTTTTAAAATTTCCTTTCAAATCTGATGCATGTTATTATATTTACCTACATATTTTGCTTGAAAAGGCACGGTATTCTGTAATCCTGCTGTTAACATACAAAAATCCTGCGTGTTGACATACACTAGTCCAAAAAATTGGTATGTATTATCCTCTCAAAGTGAAATGTTAAAGTCAAATGTTTTGTTCATAATCACAACTGTGAGTCACAGAAAAAATTATTCTAAGGGTTCTTGAAGTTATCTACAAACTATGCACTGCCTTACTGTATGCACACACAACAACTCAATGAAGTGACCAGATGAAGAATAGAAATAAGTGACAGAAGGGGACCAGAGAGACTGCTGAAGATCAAAATAATATTTTTTGAACCTTGCAAAAATTTTTTTTTTCATTGCGTCTCAGTCATGGTATCAGTAGCATTTCTTTTATGTTTGTAACATTCAAAATTCCTGTGTCATGGCACACAAACCCACCCAGTGCTGGGAACTGTACAAGTGCAAAACAAAAAGCCATTCCCAGTAGAAACAAGCATTGTTTCAGTATGCTTTAAATACACACACAGCTCGCTCAACAGAAAAGCAGAAAGACTTCAAATAGTTCTTTTGTAGATGTTAGGAAGAGGTTCAATTAAATGAGAATACCACATGTTGTCACAAAAGACACTGGTGATATGGCAGTAGAAACTCATTTTTATCTTTTCCTTGTCTGTGGAGATGACTAGTTTTGATGAACTTAATAGCAAAAAAGTGGTTTACAGCAGAGTTAAAAAACTCTATTTTTGGAGAAGATTCGGACAGTCATTTAGCAGACTGATTCTGTAAGTGTTTAAGTCCACTGAATCTTCAATTGCTACTACAGTCAGTTTTCATTACATTGTTTTCTTTCAACATTAATTTTCCAACCCATTACACTTCAGAAGCACACAGCAGCCTTCTCCTGAATTGAGAAACAGAGCTTATTGATATAACTGTAAAAGGAAAAAAAAAAGCTTAAATTTTAAAATATACTGTAACTACTAAGCAATTGTTTATAGAGTATTTTGCAAAGAGCTAGTAATGTCTTCTGTGACTATCAGTTAAGAAGGCAACTTTTCAGAAAACTGACTCATACAGATTTCTTATATTTTGGCAAAATCAATGTTTGATATTTTCCATAACTTGGGTTTACAGAGCCTCAAAACAGTCTAAAAGTTACTGTATTTTGAAAACCGGACTGTCTCAGGAAGTGGTTTTAAACAAATCTAAATGATCTGTCTTCTTCACCAACTGTGATGGAACATTCCCACATGCAGCTCAGATGCTGTCAAATGCTGATCTGCCAAAACAGGGGTGAGAAGTATGAGGTACAATCTCAGTTTCTCAAAAACTCAACTTCAAACATGTGCTTTTGTATTCTGCTGGGTTAAGCCTTTACACATCCTTGTGCTAGCAGGATACACATTAAAGAGTCTCAAAAAAAAAAACAATTTTTATTGTGAAGCTGCTAATAGCATAGCAGCTTGTTAGGCACACTTTGGTGTCTCTTAAGTAGAAGTCAAAATTTTAGAGAGTAGAAAAAGAAGTTTGTTTCGCTCAGGAATTAAAAATGGTCCCATCTGCAAAAAGCCCATTTTATGTCAACTGCTTCTATTCTATTCAAGATTCTTCAGTCCAGCCAGTGCCCTAATGCCTTACTCAAATCAATGGGAAACAACGATGCTCAGGATTTTGCAAAATCCAATGCTACGTACTCAGGTAGAAACAACGATAACATTGGCAGTAAATTCATTACAATTTAAACCTCAACATAGATAAAGAGCTGCTGGCACATGCTAAAAGAAGACTACTTCTCTCTTGATCTCAAGATAGTGAGTGTGATCTGTCTGGATCTAAAGAAAGCATCATAGATTATTTTTACGGAAATCTTTTGAAATTCTTTAAAAATAAAAACAAAGGTACTATAATATACAGCAATTACCTCTAGTATATCCCCATTTAATGAAAATGGACATTTTAAATGGTAACCTTTAAGGAGAAAGGTTGAATCACACAACACAGAAACTTTGAGCTATTTGCTCTCACCAATAAGGAGGTACTTAAATACAGAGTATGAAGAGATCACAAAGGTAATTGAAACGAAACCTAACACTATAACCTAGCATCTTAACTGTATAATTGTGTATAATTCAGGAAAGAGTTAAACTTCCTCAGTGGCACAATATGAAAACTTTTTTAAGCCTATCTATCAGCCACAGGTACTAAGATACACATAAAGAGTTTGTCTGTGCTCTGACCTCTTATGCCTGTTACTCAATTTTTTTCTTTCTTCTATACCTTTAACTGGATCCCTAGCTTTCTCTGCTTAATGTCTTTAGCATAATGGAAAAAATTTCTGGACCCAAGACTACAGAAGTCCACAATCTTCTAATCTGCTGCAGAAATAGCGCAGATTTCCCTTCTGGTTTTGCCTATTAGCCCTGCTATCTAAGAGACAGTCCCATCGGTGAAAGAAAATTTCATTTCTAGATTTTTTTCTGACCATTAATAAAAATAATATTTTCCTAAGAACACTGGCATACTTTCAGTATGATTGATTCTAAAGGTCTTATTGGTCTCAGTTCACACTTAAATGTTCTCTGAAGATCATAATGGTTTATTCTGGTTAACTAATTCTGGGTAGATCTGCCTGGCAGGATGTGGTCCCTCTACTGGCCACCCTTCCAAACGGACCACCACCTTGCCTGCACCAGAGGAGCACACACTCCCAATACAACAAAGAGCCGAGGTGCTGAAATATCAAGCTAAAAGTCTATAAATGGCTCCAAAGAAATTTCAAATGGGACAGTGCAATTTCAGAAAATATCAGTCAGAGGAGGTTCACTTCCTACAGGCAAAGAGAGTAAGAACAGCCTGTAATTGCTGGTTACTATTGTTTCTAATCAGAGGACCACTAAGTGCCTATATTCACTGCCTGCTGCTCAGCTGAGGTCAAAAAGGCAAACTGAATGTTAGGAATTCTTAAGATAGAAATACAGAATAAAATAACGAAAATTCTTTTGCCACTGGTTTGGTAGATGGATAGCACCTGCAACAGTATGTTCAAAGGTACAGAATGACTTGCAAACAAAAAATAACTACGCAGTAGCCACCAGTCTGTGCTTCCCTTGATCTTCCTTTTTGCCTTAAAGGAAGATGATGTCTGCCTTTTTCAGACAGCATCAGCCTCCGTTCAGCACCACAACTTTTCAAAGATGATAGAGTGGCCTCACAATGACATCTACCAGCTCCCTCACCACTCTTAGGTGCATCCTATCTGGTCCTGCAGATTTCTGTATGTCCAGTACACTTCAGAGCTTCTCTAGTCTATCTTTTGCAGCAGGTAGTGCTCCGTTTCCTCAGGTTGTGCTACTAGGTGAAGGGACTAGGAGGCCTGGGAGCAGATGAAAAATAAAAAAAAAAAAAAAAACAGACAGTGCAAATAAGGCATCAAGGCCTTTTCCATGTCCTTTGTCACTAGGTCCCTTGTGCCCCTCAGCAGTGGGCTCGCGTTTTCCTTGTTTTTGCTTTTGCTGACCATGCACTTACAGAAGTCCCTCTTGCTACCCTTCACATCCCTTGCTAGTTTCAGCTCCAGCAGAACTTTGGCTGTCCTAATTTGATCCCTGTATACAAGACTATTCATATCCTGTGCCCTGGGTATCTGTTTTTGGTCAGCGTTGAGGACAGAATCTTAGGTGAGATGGAGCTTTCTTTACAACCCAGTACAATAATTGTGAAGTTTTTATGCTCCAGGATGCTCCAAAGAGTTAGTACACACGCTTGTCCTCCAGGAACTAATGAAGTAAGTTTCTTTCAACTCAGATCCATTAGTCAGAAAGGAAATGTCCACCACAACAGTTTAAAAGACTCCCTGTTAAAAAATGCAGTTTTCTCCTTATCCACTTAATTAGGGAGTTTCCACAAATATAAAATAGGACTATATGAAATATAATTTTCCTGCAGAACCTCTCTGAGTGGTGAAATTCCTCTTCCTTCCTCCACAACGATTGATGCACGTTAGCAAAAGGGAAATTCTCTGTCACAACAGGAGAGTGAACAAAGTTGAAAAAAATTAAAGCCTAGAGCTTAACATAGCTATTAGAAAAATAATTCTATTCCTTCTTGATGGGTAAATTCAGTTACAAAGTAAAAAAAAAATTCAAGGACTTCTTCAGAAGCTATCTCCATTACAATGTGTTGTCATACCTGAACATGACTGCATGCATTCAACTGACGCCGAGACAGTCCTGATGGCAATTTTGAAATTCATGTAGCCCAAAAGAGAAGGTTTGCTCCTGATATAATTCGGAACGCATGTATCCATACTGATTGCAAGATCACAACTCTGAGCAACAGCATTACCTTTTTTCTGGTGGTCAGGAAGAAAAATTAGTACCATAGATCAACAAGAAGAGAATCTTCACCCGTTCCACCAAAACAATGTCATCTTTTTCTACCTAGCCTTTCTTTCTTGCCATTTGCATACGATTACAGCATTTTTTTCAATTTTTTTTCTTATTTTCTTGATTTCTGTATGAGTCGGATATTAAAAAGTTGTTGCAATACAGAGGCCGTTCTCCCAGACTGTGAAAATGTTTCAGTAGGCCATATTTGCACTAGAGACCACTTAAACCACCTCCCTTTAAAGAAATCTTTGTATGTTTATTTGAGAATAAGGAGGGAATTTGATTGGAATCTGACTAGCTGAGCAGGGATTACAGAACAGCATGCTTTAGTTAATAATTTTCTTTACATTTCAAATGTAAATGAAGAAATTTCCTGCTATTCCATTTGAACAAAAAAGCAGCATCTAGTTTGGTGAGCCAAAGAAAGTCTGAGATCATATGTGACAGAAAGGAAAGAGGCTTTAAAAACCTCAGGGGCCTTTATAAACAGAGATACTTTAAAATTCAGAAAGATCTCTGAAACCTATTTTTTTTGGTACATACAACAAATGTTAAAAGAATATATGGAAATTTAAATAAACATTCATCACAATACTGCTAAGATTCACCAGAGGACTTTCAGAAATAAAACTACACAAGAATTTACTTCAAAACTGCTTGAATTTCTACTGAAAACACACACAAACTGTAATTTTGGTTTCATATTTGCTTAGCTTAAATTTCTTTCATTTATAAATCACAATAGTGGCAGACCTCTACCTTAGGGAAAAAGCACCATCCCATTCCAGAAATGTGCATATATTACATATGTAAATATACAGCTTTCTACTGTCTTACAGATGCCCATGTTTGTCTGTATCTATCCGCAGTCCCACATTACTTTTGGAGGCAAGAACCATCTATGTCCTGTCCTGATGCAATGCCCACAGCTATAGCGCTGTGCTCCACAAATGACAGTAATACAGACAATGAATGAAATAATTAATGTAATTTGCTTGATTTTTCCTATTTGAGGAATGTAAGGAATGAGCTGGAGTTGAATTGTGGTGATAACAGTGCAAGTTAAATACAGGTAAGTATGAGAAGTGCAACTGGTATGCAAATGGATGTTCAAAATGTAACCTCTTTTAAAAGGGGATCCAGAACAGCACTAAAAATCCAGTGGCAGCCTTTCAGATACTTTATTTCTGCCTGTTAGATTGTCTAAAATCCTCAGTGAAGGATGAGGGAAACTAACAAATGCTGTTACAGAAACCTGGTCAGCATCCATGACATTGTTATTCACAGTAACAACAGCAATGGTGTGGCAGCTGCTATTCCAGACTGCGCAACACTTCAGGTTTAGAATCTTAGACCAGCTGCCAAAGGCAGCGAACGTGGTACTGCAGTGTGATGATAAGACTGATAATATACAAGTAAATAGCTCTAAGTTTTGAGGTTGATCAAAGAGAGCACATTCAGCAGTTTCTAAGGTAATACTTTTATTTGTATTTTTACTTAGATCTTCCTTAATAAATAGTTTTCACTGGTATTTTCCAGCATGTATAAATGTTTGTGTAAGGATTTTACGTATTAAAAATAAGTTTATGCAATTATCCCCTCCCAAAGAAGACACTTCAATATAGAAGGAAAATTTATTTCTTCCTTAGAGGAAAAACAAAAAAGCTAGTTCATTTCCAAGATAGTGACAGCTGGATAAATACACTCGTAACAAATCATTAGTTAAAAACAGGAAACAAAGGAGAAGAGTAAACAAAGTTCCACAGGGATCTGGGTAACAACTTAGGCTGCTTAATATACTTTCATAAATGACCTAGAAAAGGGGGGTAAACAGTAAGGTAACAATATTTACTCATGCTAAGAAGTTATTAAGGTTATAATGCTAAGAGCTGACAGTGAAGAATTTCAGAAGGCTCTTATAGGACTGAGTTTCTGGAAAATAAAGTGGTATATGAAATTTGGTGTCAATAGGTATAAATGATACACAGGGGGAAACCCATACATAGATACATTAGAAATGACAGGTTCTGTGCACACCATTTTCACTCAGGAGCAGATCTTGGCATTATGTTAGACATTGGCACTAGGTCAGTGAAAACATGAATTCAGTGCTTATGAACAGTAAAAAAAAAATGCAAATCAAATATTAGAAAATACTGGGAAAGGAACAGATCATATACTTTTGCCACTGTAGAAATTTAGTGTTTCTCTGTACCTTGAATACCTTGTAGAACACTGGTATTGTCACTTGGAGTAGAATATTTACTTAGAAATGGAAGAAACAAAGAAAGCAAGAAGGATGATCAAAGGTATGGAATGGTTTCCACAGAAGATATCAGGACCTTTCACTCTGGCTGAGGAACAGCTGAACACAATAGAGGTCTACACATCAAGAAGGGCAGGGAGAAGACAGGATTGACTTATTGCTCCTTCTTCAAATACAAGACCAAAATGCCATATATATGAAGCTAGAGGGAGACAAGTTCAGGAAGTTAAAAAAAAAACCAAACACAAAACCACCAAAACCAAAAGGGAAGTGATTCTTCATGCAAAAGGAAGCAGACCTGAGAAATTCCTTGTCAAAAGACATTGTCAAAAAAAGAAGGTAATATAAGCTCAAGGCAAAATTGGATGTGCAGCTGAAAGAGAGATCCACTGAGAATTAAAAAATTGCAAAAAAATATATTCATGAACATGCCAGGCTGAGGAAATTTCTTCAACTGAAAAAAGTGAGAAGCTGGGAAAGCATTAAGGGAGTATCGCATGTGCTTGGCCTGTTCTTACCCTTCCAGTCCGTTTGTGGTCCCTCTCAGACATAGAGTACCTGGCAAAATGGGTCAGTCCTCCATTTCAGTCAGCATGGCTATTATGTTCTTAATGTCACTGCTGTAGCCTAATAAAATCATTGTTTCTTATTTAGGTGAAAACTCACTTCACTGCTATACCTCAATTAAATCTATTGGATTTAGTGGAAGAATTTTTGCTAATTCCATTTTTCAGCAGCTAGAAATAGTTTGATTTTTTTTCAGGAAAGAAACCCCATTTCTTACTGACCTCCCCACATGTGTCATTTTACATCTCGGAATACCAATGCTACTTGCAGTACTTAGTCAGCAGTGATATGGATGTATTTTGGAACAGCACATCTCAGGAAAATTGTGGGTTAGATGGAAAGAATCCAAAGAAAAGCATCAGGAAGAGAATGAAGCTGTGGAAAAGACTGCTGAGGGGAGCTTGCGAAGACTTCATCTCTGGAAGGTTTCAAAAACAAAACTGGTTTCAGAAACAACATGAAAATAGTGGACTCTGCATAGGGACAAGAACAACATCTAGCTAATGAATCCCCTTATTGTTAAAGGTTAGGAGAATATTAGGGGAAAGTATAATATTCACTTCTCTTTTTCTTATACTATTCTCTTGGCACCTGCTCATGGAGTCTATCAGAAACAGGATACTGCACTAGGTGGACCTTTTGTCTGACGAAGTACAACCATTCCTCTACTCTTAACAGGATTTCCTTGTGAGGTACTTTTTGATAGTATTTTTTCATGGGTTAATGATGTCATAGGCTACTGTTAAAATAATTCAGTTACAAGAGGAAGGTGGACCAGGAAACAAGAAAATCTGGGGCGAGAGAGAAAGGAAAGTTGCTATACTGTGATCAACTCTTAAATGAAAATGCCTTTCAGTGACAACGTCATTATACTGGTCCTCTGTTTTTGCAATGAAGGCAATAGTTAACTTTGCAAGATGAAAGAAGTACTCTGAAGATAGGAAGATTTGAAAATTTCAGCAAACTTGGTGAGCTATTGATTATTAATTAAATCTTTATGTGGAAGGTTCTGTTTTAAAAGGAATATTCAGATTTAGACTCTGATGTTTAAGTCCAGAAATGATTTTTAAATAATTGCACCATCTTGTTTTTCTTAAGTTGATAAGCGAAATCTTTCAGCTGAGAAGTTGTTTATGCTACAACAGTCAGAGAGAAAGAGGGTGAGAGGAATAAATTGCTTACGATCCCTATAGGAACAACAAATATTGCCAGATTCAACAAAAAAGGAAAACAGACTTTCTGATGAGGAGAAATGTTGTGAGAATTGTAAATAATGAAGAATTGTAAAGAAGAAGAATAATTCATTATTGCAAATAATGAAGAAGACAAGTCACTTATAAACAGAGAGCTTGAACATTTGGTAAATTGAGTAAAGCAGACAATGTGCACTGAAATAGGCAGCAAAAAAAAATGTTTGGAAGATAGAAAACCACAAATTTTTCTTACAGACTGGGCAGACACTATTCTCAAAAACAAAAACTTTGAAAATGACCTAAGGGTTGTGCTCAGTGGATAACTGATTAGAGCTCTATGCCCAATGATGTTTAATAAAGTATCTGAGTAGTTGAATTTTAATGCTCATAATTTAAGAAGTAGGTAGAAATGCTGGAGACATTTCAGAAAGGAATCACAGATTTAAATAAAGTATTGAAAATGCCTTACAGTGGAAGACACCAGGATCATAACTTGATTGATTTATCAAAACAAAAATGAGCAATTTGATCATGTTAACAGTGAGAATGATGGGCTCTTTCATCTGACAGGTAAAGACCCACAAAATCTAGTGGCATAAAGCTACAGTTGCCCAGATTTCATGTTAGGAGTGAAACATCCGCGATGGTTCTGGCACTTCTCTTACATGCAGTTCAGAGGATCAAAATCAGAAGCCTGAATTTCTTGGAGTCAATGCAGAGAGTGGCAATTCACTCCAGAGCGGCAATTCAAAATGCGTAAATTAAATGCTTAAATACATTTCCCTACTTTGTACCGCACAGCAGTAGCCACAAACACAGACAAAAAGCAAGGATGATTGAGCATTTGAATAAATTGTTAACAGTTGTATGGGGTTCTTTTTAATATGATTCTTTTTAATATTATTTTTAACCGACTATACGTGATTTTTCTACACCAAAAAAACAAAAAAGGAGAAGGAGCTCTAATTAACCACACCTACTGGGAAGTTTTATGCTTTTTATCATTCAGAATGTCAGACTAGATATTCCCATGAGCCCTCTTGGCCTTAAAACCTATGCTTCTACAACTTATTAAGAAGGCAAAACAAATGAAGTTCACAAACAAGCACCTAACATTTTATTATAACATATTTTACTATGTGACTGTTCACAGACAGCGAGTTAAACAGTTGTTGGAAAGCAAACATCCTCTTTTTGCTTTTGCCACAGTCAAATGCCAGTTGATTATAAGCCATACACAACACAAATATTTTTTACAATATAATTACATCTTACTGAAATCTTATGAGATCAGTTTCTAAAAATATGGGGGCAAGAAGCTGCATTATCAACCGTTACCAAGCTAAAACAGTAAACTATAGGTTTTAATCTCCCTGCAATGGATCTGTGTAATTTCTGCTCACCCTCAGGGCAATTAGGCTCACTCACAGGGAACAGTAAAATTTTTGTCTTTTTAGCTACCGATAGTAGCTGGTGGCTGGCTACTGAGGAGAAATAGCAGGATATAAAAACGGCATGTATTGATGGCAGCTTACTCATTAAGATCACAGCATATCTATGGGCAGTTTACTACAAAACCCAGATTAGAAGAAACTAGGAACAGCCTAAACAAGGAGCAGCCGACACACAGACTGTTCCATGTCATAGTTGCAAGTAAAGGACCTTTGATGAATTCCCTGTATTCTGAAAATCAAGAGTTTGTTACCACCTTTTTTTCTCCTTGCTTAAACTTGCTGTCAATCCAGAAAAGAGCTTTCTTTCCTATGTCTAACAGCTAGTTTGTCTCAAGTCTTTCCTAAGGTCCTTGCTGATTTTTTTTTTAACAACCCGAGTTCAAAAATCAGTGTATTCGCATGTTTCCGATTCCTTTGAAGAACTAGCATATATATCTGTGAGGTGAGCTTTCCCTTTATGGAAACCAGATCAATTCCCTCCTACTTTTCACAGCCTTCCAAAGAAGACAGACCTATCAGTGTTTAGTTCCCAAGGTATGCCCTAAAGCACTTTTTTTAAAGAATTGTGCTACACTTGTGGCCTTCCATTGCTCTGTGACCACAGCTGATTTGAACGGCAAGTTACATACTACAGTAGGTAATGCAGCTATTTAATGTTTTAATGTCTTTGGAACTCTTACACAAATATTATCTGCCTCACAGAATTTAATTCTATTCAACTTTTCAATCTGTTGTAAACAAGCTTCATACTGACACTTCAGTTTGATAGAAGTTTTTTAGACTTACCCTCTTTAGTGTTTTAAAGAACATACTGAGCTTTTATGATATTACAGGTTTCTCTTTGAAATATTTTTGTACAATATTACTTCAAGTTTCCAAAGATTTCCTCATTTGGGCATAACTTCCATTTTCTGACGGATGCCCTAATACCTTCCTCCAGTTGCCTGTTTAACCATGTTAGTGTTTTTCCTGTTTTTTTAGACTCCAGGTACTTCACCATTAAAATGGGGATAATAATCATGCGCTTATGTTGCAACATAATTTATGAAGATGTGTTTATGAGGCTCCATACTTAATTCTGAAGTAATGAAGTCTATAAAAAGATCGTAACAGAATTACCTGAAGTCAGAATATCTCTGAATTTCAGATAATTCCTAAGATTAAGATTTGAGGGAAAATATTTTAAATCCATTTAATTTATTTTCAATATAAAGTAGAGACATCATCTCCTTCGGTTTTACCTGTAGCTTCTGTGAACTCAAAATGCTCTAAACTACTCACTAAACTTATGAAAAATGTGGATGCCAGTGATGCAGTTATTACAGGCAAAACTATTAAGTCCCTATGTATTTTGTTCTCCAGTTCAAAAAAAGGTATATATGAATATTCAACATATCATTGCTAGTTCTAAATATCACATTGTAAATGTGTAAACTATGTTATACGGTTTCCATATCTCTTTTATCAAAAGCTGACAACAGGGCGGGGAACTAAACAGACCAGATGATTCACTACGTCTTGTTATCCTGGCATCCACTTGCTCACCCTTACCAACATGGTAAATATGACATACGCTAGGGCTCCTTGCCCCTGAAGGGTGAGCTACGTTGCATTTATCAGAAGTAAGTATCCTACCTACAGCCAAAATCCTGAAGCAAAGGCAGAATTGTAGCTTAATACCTCATGTAAAGAGCATATTCTAAAAGACTGTACTGGTTTTGTGTCTAATCTGCCAGTTCCAATGTCCCCCCTCAACTCCCTCTTGTTCAATTTCAACCAAATTTGTTTACAGTGATGTGAAAATAGCACCTGGGTACAGGATAGAAATCTTATTAGCATCCCTTCTGGAAAAAAAAAAAAAAAAGAAAAAAAAAGAAAAAAAGCAGGGAGGGCTCAACTCTTTATTCATTCTGTGGGGAATAATCAACCAGCACTCACAGAGCTCTGAATTCAGGAGATGCTGCCTTCTGCCCAGTCATATATATATGTGTGTGTGTATATATATATATACATATACACACACACACAGGTTTTAGGCAGCAGATGAGACTGCTTTGAGTAACATTTATGGGAGGGAAGACAGGTCTCTACTGTTGGCTTGCTATAGAAGGTATAGGGAGGAGATGAGAAAATTGTCAGCAGTCTTAAGTGGCACAGCATGGACCTGAAAATGTTGTGTATCCGGCTGCTGATGGAAAAAAGAGTTCTTGCAACTTCTGTTAAACTTGTGGAACTCATTGCCAAAGGATATTACAGATGCTGAAATGGGCTCAAGAGACAACTGAATGAGATGCAGACATGAAACTCAAGAGACACAGAAGAGCAATCCTTTGAGAGCTACCACAGTGACAAAACCACACCAAGTTTAGAAATTTTCTGCAGGTAAAAGTAATTGAAAGCTGAGACACTATTCATGGCCAGTACCACATATGACTTGAATATGCACATACCTAAGGAAAATTAAGAGAACGGAAATCCTGGAGACAGGATACTGCATTAGATGAGAGCCATTGGACTGATTTGCTATCCTGTTCTTAAGTGGTGGAAAACATAAGCAAGGGTATTGAGGACATTGGGGATAGGAAGGGGAGCTGAAATTATTTTAGTAAGTAAATGCAGGTGATGTAGAGCACTTATAAATAATAAGAAAAAGTTTATAAGTTTCATTGCCAAAGGAAAAATAAAGGCAACTAATAATAGATTCATAAAATGAAAAGCATTGGGAACTACGTTGAGATTATGCTGGGATAATGATACCATCTGAATATTTCACCATAACAATGCCAAGAAAGGTATTACAATAATTCAAGCATTATGGTGCAATTATATCCTTGGACAAAGGTTCAGTGGGGTTTTAGTGATCTGTAAATGTAAGTAATTCTTCACAGTCATTAACATCCACTTCCTAGCGGATCTGCGTGCACTGAAAGGCCAGGATCTGCCCCTGCACATTCCACCAAACACGGAGGAGGTTATAGCACCAAAGGTTGGTCTGTTCCAGCGCTGTGCTGGTGAATGAGAAAAGCACTGCCAGCCGAGGGGTTAGGACAGGGATCCCTCAGTACCCTGCACGTAGTGCCACTGCCCGACATGAAGAAGTGGAGTCAAGGGTAGGCAGAGGCAGAAGCAAAGAGGGGCCAGGCAGGGATGAAACAGCACCAGAGCAGGCCAGGTGCCAGCAGTGCAGAGAGGCATGAAAATATTACAGATGTGACAAAATTATTGATACCTAATTTCATCTTTTTAGTACTGTATTTCTACACTACTTAGAACTGCTTTCCTACTGTAGTCAGGTATGAGCATAAAATCCTTAACTTCTGCCAACAAGACAAGCTTTGCCTGTAATACACAAAACCTTTTTCTTTTTATTTATTTTGTTTAGTCCACAGGAAAAAAAAAAATCTTATACTGAAAAAAATCATCTCCAAGTACAGTATCTGTGCACTCAGCCATTCTGGATAAGCACCTGCATTAACTATATTTGGACAAATACATTAAAAACAGTTTAAAACAAACACTTTCCTGGCTGCAGTTCATGTCCCTTTTCCACTAAAAGAGTTTGGAAATAAACATTTTTACAATTTCTTATAAGCATGGCTTGTTAAAAAAAGAGGCTTACACCACTCTCTTGAAGTTGGGCAGAGAAATGAGAACAGTCCCGACTGAATAATCAGAATGAAACTTTAATTGGAATTTCAAGATCATGTGCACTGAAAAAAGCTCATCATCTCCAAAAGCTGGCAAAGTACTCCTAGACTCACCAGTCTCTTCGCTTTACAAACCCTACAAAACTGAATAGCCTCATAACAAAGTTTTAAATTCAGCAATCTTCAGGTTCATGCAGCCAAGAAGCAAAGTTACTTTATGTAAAGTAAAACAGTTGCTGGATTTGGGGAAAAGAGTAGAGAGTTTCAATATACAATGTGCAGATATGTGCAGATATGCACATCTACATACTCCATTTCAAAATCAGTGTTCATTTGTTCTTAAGGTTAACAGAAACGTCAATTATTTTGGAATCTTTTGTCTTTAATTCAGAACTGTTGCCAGGTGTAAGGCAGAAGGATGCAAAACGTGACAGAAGCAGGGGTGCACACCTTACAATCTCTCAGGAAAACTCTTTGTGTTATTTTATCCTCCACATGCAAGTAAGTCAGTCTGAAGCCTCTGAAAGCACTCTGAATGAAAAACAGATACAATTAACTGTTATGACTCCCATTTAGCATATGGAGGGAAAGAAAGGTTAAGCAGTTTGCCGAAAGCAAGGGACTGCAGAATTAGATACAGTCCACCAGGCTTCAGCAGTTCAAATAATAACACAGAAGAAAAACATACACACCTTATACAGAGAGAAAACTGCAAACTGAAGTAAAAAATGTCTTTTTTTTTTTTTTTGTGAAAAGAGCTCTGTTTTCCTAATTTCCTTAGAGAATGTTACCATTTATTTTCAAATCAAACAGATTATACAGCACATGTTCTACCTTTTCTACTATACACTATAAAATCACAATTGTCATTACCTGGAACTCTTTCTCCACTTATAATGACTATGGTAGGGAGTACACTTCTTGAGAAGTTTGCAGTGGTCACAGATCAGTTGGTACAGATGATTAAAATACACCCAAAATAAACAGAAAAGTACTCCTCAATTGTTTTTGTTAATCCCTTTTTCCATGGAAATAAGATTTTCACCGGCTGTTTCTGTCTTTTAAGAACAGTGGCTTATGATCGCAGAGCCCCCATTACAACAGGTGTTCAACACACCAGAACTCCAGCAGCCAACGTGCTGTATTTGTGGAGCTGTACGTAGAGACCTGCTTCACAGCCATCGTACCAGCATTTTTCAAGGAAAGTATCTAATTCCATTATGTGATCTCGTTGTTTCTTTGAACTATTTTAAGTGCCCGTACGAAGGCATATTTCTCCTATAAACTGCTTTATTTTCTAGCTTGTTACGGTAGATTTCAAAGAATATGCTACATGTCACATACAGTAATGTTACTGTAATTTCAAACTAAGTAAACTGCATATACAAAAGTATAATAACCAAATGAAAACCCATTTAATATAAAATCTTACTTATCCACTGAAATACTTGTATAACTACAGTCTAATTATCCAAAAAATTAAAGGCATACATACATAATGGAAATAACATAAATGATTTTTTCCCTGTCTTTTCAGGTAAGTGATCATTTTGCTAAACCTCTACTTTCAGGTGTTAAAAAAACTTGAGAAGCCCATTCAAATAACTTCATGGCTCATATTTTCAAATAAAGTCCCCAGAAACATTATTAAGACATAAGCCAATCAACCTGGTTTATCTTCCAATTAAATCAACTGAGTTCGAGTTTGTTTATTTTGTGAGAAAGTAACCTACTTACAAATGAATTTTCCCTTGGAAACTAGAAACATTTAGCGCCTTGTGAGACACAGTGAAAGCCAGGAGTGATTCAGCTGCTTAGTTCTAGCTAACTGGTGCCATTTCAGCTTCCCCAGAGCATCTGCCGGATGGATCTGTGCGGGACTGACAGATAGGACACGGGAGATGCTTCTGGAACCCAGGCAGGATATTCCAAGGTACCTGTAATGGGACTAGCACTGAGCTTTAGATGCTTGAAGTGCTCTATCACTTTGGCAAGCCCCAGATTTGCTGCCGTATCCCGTACTTCACACTTTTGTTGATCTGAAGCACTTCGACTCCCAGACAGTGTACTGGGATTCTCAGTTCCCATGGATTCTTTTTGTCAGGCTTTGGCAAAGAACCTGAAAGCGCATAGAAGCTTTCACGGAACTGTTCGCGACGTGGCACATCCAATTCCTTTGTTTTTTTCAATTACACAACTGTGTTTGGTCTAACCCCCCCCCCCCCCCC
>Ga0065711_1006429_pt1 | contig 19738 bp, 11 predicted proteins | sample Hoacrofraction12_FD_59098 | JGI IMG/M metagenome (GOLD analysis project Ga0065711, IMG submission 59098) | Hoatzin crop microbial communities from Cojedes, Venezuela - Epithelial fraction 12 v2 (version 2) | ecosystem: Host-associated > Birds > Digestive system > Esophagus > Crop | place... | reverse complement strand
CTGGCAGGGCTCAAGGCCAGGCTGGATGGGGCTCTGAGCACCCTGGGCTGGTGGAAGGGGTCCCTGCCCATGGTGGGGGGGGTGGGGAACGGGATGAGCTATAAGGTCCCTCCCAACCCAAAAAAGCCAGTGAAGCATTGAGAGGTGAAGCTATTACAGGTGTAAAAGTGGATGAAAAAATATTTCTCAATAGTTTGCTGCCAAACTGAGAAATCATGCCAGCTGGGGTGCACGAGAATTTTTCTGGTACTATCTGCTTTCAGGTTTTGCTTAATGACTAGGAGAACAAAATATACAGCACACTGAGAACATTTTTAAACCACATCACAGAGACTTTAGCATTCTGGAGTAGAAGATTTTAATTCAACCTGATCTTGAGATATTGGAATAAGTGTCTGCAATCAATACAATAAGGTTCAGCAAACATACATGTGAGGCTTTACCTGTACAAGAAAAAACTCAAAGATGCTGTTATAAACTGTGGAATAATTGGCAGTGTAACATTGCTACATGACACAGATATCTGGATAAAGCAGATTGTGATCCCAATGCACAACAGTATTCTGTTGCTGTTGCTAAAACAGGCAGGCACTGCTTGGTAGCCAAAACATCTGTTTGGCTGACAACTAACCCTTACCACCACTATCCGCGATTGTTGGCCTTGCCTTGAGTTTGATGGCACAGTGCTAAGGTGCCTGAAAAGGAAACAGGGAAGGAGAAGTGGGAAATACAGAAAAAAAAGCACCTTATTTCATTCCTCGTGTAGGATGTGAATTTCTTTCCATAGGAAGACCCTGTTTCTTGGTGAGGAAAGCCATCCTCCCAAGCTAGTAGTAAACCAGCCCTTAATATATTCACTAAAGCCTTTCCTTGATGGCGTTTCAAATACATCTATGTCAACACTGGCTGACAATGCATGCTTCAAATCCAGGGTATACTTCAGAGACAGCAGCAATCTTTCAAAAGACATTTTGAAACCAGACAATTGTATTAATCTGTCTCTCCCTCTCTAATAGACTTACACTAACCGGTCTCTCGTGCATAGTCTACTGTTCCCACGAATTGCTGGAGAGTGAGGACTTGATGTTCTCCAGTTCGAGAAAAAGCCTCAGGAAATTGCAAAAAGTCCTAAAAAGCCGCAGTTTGTTTTCATAACATTCTTTTCCTTTTAGAGAAGTAATAGATTTTTTTCTAACATTCTCTCTGATATTTCAGGAGTTAATGGACAGTAATGAACCAAAAATTGCAGAAAAAACTATGGCACAAGACACGGGAAAGATAGCTTGGCTAATTGTCAGGGCTTCACTTATGTAGGAAAAAAGGATGTGTAATTTACCAAAGAGTCTCAGATTTTTTGTCATTTTTGTCAACATTTGTTTCTGAATATGTTCCCTCTCAATCCTCTCCTTCAGCTCTTTTACTATTTACAAGGCAAAAGTGTGCATGTATACTATGACTTGACTTCGTATTACTTGATTTAAGACTGTCTAAAAGTAGTAGTAGTCCATCCAAGTAGTCTCATTCTACAAAGGGGGAGTTCTGCATGGCATCTCCTGCAAAGATTGATGTTTCAGGCCGTGACGTGGCTTGCACTCTGGAGATGCTGCTCCTTCTACAGGCTATGGATAGGAATTTTAGATGACTAAATAAAAATGAGACAAATCTTAGCCTATAATACGCCCCACAATAATGTGATGCCCTATATCTTCTTTCTAGTCATATACAGAAGGCTTCTTTCTCTCACATAATATATGAAATTTTAAAGGAGTCTGCTACTATAACTAAATAATATCATATATCCATGGAACCTAGCAAAGCTGATATGTCATTAGTTCACCCTTCTTTTTCTCTTCCTCTTCTTCCTCTTCTCTCCTCTTTTCCTTCTCATCTTCACGTTCATGAGACACATAAAATAACCAGGACACAATTATTTTGGGTCAGGCAAAGGAAACCTGAGGCACAAGAAAATTTGGGTCTGTCTGAAAAAAATCTAAAATCTTACGCTATTATACATCCCCTCCACTTGATGTGATTGTATATGCTTCTCCCCATACTGGGATGCGGTTGAGAAGTTCGTTTCCAAGTCTTCAAGGTGCCCAAGTGCTGCAATGATTTCACTTCACTGGAGACAGTCATCCCTGGCTTTTCCTAGGGATCTTGACACAGCCTTGCTGAAAGTGTGGAGAGGTTTGCTTTACCAAATATCCGGTCAGTCCTTCACAGTGCTGAGCTTCTTTGAGGGAGACGATGGTGTCAATCATTTGCACTATATGCACAAGAAGAGGTTAAAGGGCATTCAGTATTTCAGGAAAAAAAAAATTAATTGCAGGATCAGGTTCTCAAAGACTGTCCTAAGTTTGAATTTAGAGCTCTCGTTATGAATCCATTCACCTGGAAATCATTGTAAGAGGATCAGATTGAGTTTGTTACATAGGTGAGATCTGATGACAATGTTTTGCTTAACATTCAACAAAAAGGGTTCAAATTTGCCTTTCCAAAAACATGGTCCAGTCTTGCCTGGGAGCCCATTTCAAAATGCACCATGCATGTTCCCGGAGCCTCCCCCAAAATGCTGGGTGTTTAGAACTGGCTGTTCCGGCTGACAGTTCTCCTCTTTTTTTTTCAGCTGTTGCATTAATTATTAGAGGACAAGTAGCAATACATTAAAAGCTTTCTTAATGTTTGTGTCTATTAGGCAATTGCATTTGCCATGGGGATAATATGCAATCAGGGCTGGAAGACAGAGCAATGTTTGCAAACTACGGGTGGGTGAGGTGAAAATTTTTCGTGGGTGCATCCAAGAACAGAAGAAGGGTCTACATGGCCGACTTTTCATCAAAGTGGGGTCCAAGTAATCAAATGTGGGGAACTGCTCCTTTAGCAGAAAGTACAAAACGCTTCTAACAGATTGAACTGAGCAACAGATCTCACATGATTAGCTGCTGCTGCTAATGTAACTAGTGCTACTATGCTTATCCCTATAAATGAGCTAGTTATTTATTACCTTCAAGAGAGAAATGCTTATTCTATGCATATGTCCATACTGTTCTCATTAGCAAAGGTTTATCCACTGAAAGAAACAGCTCACTACGTCAAGGTCCTCACCAATGTCCTGTGATAACAGGAGCTGCAAGTTAATTGTGTTTCATCAAAGAGTTTCCTTTATTTAGCCTAGATGTGTTGGGTTTTTTCCATTTCACTGGTAACAGCATTTTCAGTTCTGGAGCTGCCAACAAAGCCTGCAAAACCCCACCTTTGAGACAACAAACAGACTAACGGTATGTTTAACTACCCGTGTGAATGTGCAATTCACAGATTTGCTCATAAAAGCAAGAGATTTTGCAGGAGCACAGGCTACACCTGCTATTGTACAACAGCACCTTGTTACACAAAGTTTTGTACATTTGACCTCAGATAAACCTAATTCAGAAAAAGGGAAACTACCCACAAACGCTCCTCTACAGCAGTCACTCTTTCAGATGCTTCTACCACCAACTTCCATTTTTCCCCTTCACTCTACCAGGAATAGTTCAAGACTCTCGGCTCCTGCCTTGGAACAGGAGAATAGATGAGATCTCTTGGCCCCTTCTAGAACTATTTTCTTCTGTTTCTCTGTCTCAAAGTGTGATATTCCGCACCTTCTCCAACCCCTGCACCTCGCTTTCCTTAAATGGCAACATCTAACCTTGAGATCCCGAGCGCTCTTTACTGCTTCTTTGAATTCCTGTTCTTCAGAGCTGAGAACCTTATCATTCATTTTATCTGGAGCATAGTGGACACCATGTAAAATACAGTCTTGCCTCAATTTCTTTATTTTACTGAGTTTTCTATGTCATTTCTGTTTTAAAGTAACAGAAGATATGACAAAAAAACACACTGGACTTGCTTAGCAGAGGCTGATGGTTTCAGCCTACTAAAATCACCATAGTTTTTCTTTGATTTAGATGACAGATTTCAACACTTAAGAGAAGAAAGAAAATACAGCTACAAGAAACAAATCGTTCTTCTGACTAGAGGCTGTTGGCAATCTGCTCCTGAAGCAAAGCACAGAAATCGGCGTTCCTCTGGTTTTCAGCGTAGCTATTTTCCCTGTTACCAGCTGGCTGAAAAATGTGCACAATAACGTGTAGCTGAAGTGAGCCTCCAATCTAACCATCAGCTTTTGCAATTGCTCCAGAAAATATAATGACGTTTCATTATTGCTCCCACATTGCCCTGAGGTCTGTTACGGAATGTACTAAGACTACACACCACTGGCCAAGGTATAATAGAAAGAAGCAGGTGGAAAAATAAAATACGATTTTAATTTCCTGCCATATACTAACCTTTTACTATACCCAAAGCAAAGGAGGATTATAAATACGATCTTACTTTTTGTTTGTCACTTGATTGATGAACTGTTTAAGTAATTCTCACAAAGGTATTTAAAACATATTTTTCCCTGCCACAATGTGCTCTTGGATTTCTTCTCTGGGAACTTGTGTTTACGGAGCTTTGCAAAGCGTTAAGTGCTGTAGCTGAGTTAGCAGAATTCCTTGGCTTGCTTTTGTAGAATTGGGCATATAGACAAAATACTGGAGTGACAATCTGTAAGCAGAATACCACTGCTCCAATTTCTGCCAAATTGATAGCAGTGGTTCACTGCCAGATGATAAAGAAATGACGAAATTATCAGCAAGAGAACTTTGTGACTTACAGACTGTACTGACGCCTGATTACGACTCCGGTTGGGGCATACAGAATTGGGTAAATGTGTAACTACAGCAGAATCAAACCAAAGCACTCGGCACTAGCCCGGAGAAGCTGGCCATCTAGAAGGAGGCGGTGACTGATTAACTGAAGAGCAAATGCCGTGCTGAAGCAGAGAGCACAGAGCCTCTCTCTATGTTTTGGACTGCGCCGTGCAGCTCTGTGTTTACTAAGGTCAGTCATGGTCCCGCGACTATTCTGAAATAAGCAAGGCAGAAATGGGCATTTTAAAATGAAAAAAACCCAACAACAACAACAACAAAAACCCCCAAAAAAATCCCAAAGCCAAAAAACCCCAAACCTCCCAACCTGACGGTTGTTTCCAACAGGCGATCGCTGTGTGGTGCACACTCCTGTCACCGACATGGCAACACACCTTCCTTCATCAGTAGTTCTACAGAAAACAAGGTGAACACTCAGAGCAAAATATTGCTTGGACCTTGTATCCGTGCACGAGCATTTCATCTCTGGTTAACTGACTGACAATTAACTCAAAGTAGATAATCCTCTTATAAAATCCGGTTTGGACACTCCCCACATATTTGTTCCAGACTACAAAGGTGTAAATTTTCCTCCTTGTTCTCATCCTGTTGGGCAGTAGCATATTAACCCCATGTATATCTACTGTAAAGAATCTCAGCCCGATTGCTTTTTTCCCTCTGTTCAGAAGCGCAAGGTGCAGGCAGCTTTCCACAGGCACAGCATTCTCTCTTCCCAGCCTGAGAAAGAACATGCGTGATGCTGTTTCATGGATTGCTTCCCTAAGCCAAGCTCGTGACAGAGTGTTGCTCTCCATCAAAATATGAGTGTTCTTAGGGTCAGAAAAAACTAGTGAGACAGAAGCACTTTTAATAAAAACAAATGCTGCTTGTATTCCCCACCATTAGAAAATTTCCTGCCCCTTGAAGGACGGGGTTTTCTGTGACAAATGTTCTCATTCCTCTTTTGTTTTTCATCCAAGCTCCCAGCTGTAACTGGCCTCAGGTCACATGCTGTCTGTTCTGCCTGAACATCCTGAGATGACAGCAGAAGTCATCGTGAGTCATCTTGTCAGAAAGAGAGGCTGCATTGCGTGTTCTGTCTGTAAGCCGGTCAGAGGGGGGAAAAATGCTCTCAAACGCAGCAACACAAGAGAATTCCCGCGATGCTTTCTATGCACAGAGCGGTAATTTGCACACCTCCTTTCCCCACGCACCACTCAGCGAAGATTAACGGGGTGGTGGCCTATACCTGGTTGCTCACCGTGAGAGAAAAGGCTGTCCTGACCTCGGAGGAGGGGACAGCAGAGCCTGGGCTCACGTACAGGAGGGGCAACACGCCAGCCACCAGCGAGAAAGAGTTGGAGACCAAAGTGGTTTAAGACAGATCTGTAAGCAGAACCAGAGCGTGAAGAATTATTGCCATCCTTCTGAAATCTCAGCGGTATCCAGATAAACTGGCTTTAAAAAGAAGTGTCTGGACTCACATTTCTGCCCAGCTCTCTGCAGCTACCTCTCTTCACTTTTGACTGTTCATCTTCACTCTCAGTTGTCTCAGCAAGCAGCTAGATGACATCTACACACCTTAAATGGGCCAAACTGCTCTGTTCCCTGGACTTCTACTCCTGCCTCGTCCTCTTGGAGGCCTACAAATTTTTGGTGGCTGATCATTAAGTCTCACTTTGTTTTATGGTTGCCTCCGAACAGGAAAAGCTTCTCCAGTTACTGGAGAGTGAGTACCATTGAATTTATGACTGTACGTCACTGTTCTGTTCATGAAGATGAGAACAGTATAATTTACTTCATGAAATATTTGCTATTTTTCCTAATTCAACAAAACTATGACTCCTTTTAAACTTCCTGTGTCATCCATACTGCCACGGAGCCAGCACCCTTTCCTACGATCGCTGCTCAAAGGTAGGAGCGTGCAGGGTCCTTCATGTTGAAGACTTTGTCTGGTGGCCCTGAGTCGGAGCCAGCACTGGTGAGCAAGCTCTCTGAACGGGCAGGGGAGGCACGGCGGCTGCTTTCAGCCTGGTCCTGGGAACAGCTACACGCAGACCACCACGTAGACGCATACACGCAGAGTTCTCTTGTTCTCCTTCTGTGACTGGCAGCCACATCTTTGACAGAGACTCTCTGCTTATCAGATTTAATGCCCTGACTCTACCTCGCAATCATCCAGTAGCTTGGGATATTAGATAGAATTAATTTTTATTTTATTTTCACGAGTAGTAACTCTATGAAATGTCATAGCTAGGATCAACAGCCTGTATCATCCGCTGCTTCTGTCCCATTCCTCCCAGGTTTTGAAAAGAATGGCTGGATTTATGGAATCCTGCTAGGGTTTTGTTTTTACTCATTTATTTCCTCCTCTGCTCGTACATGTGAGATAAATCAAATCTCTGGAGAATTAAGTCTATTTACCTGCAGAACGGTACAATTCTGGCAGCAAGACTGCATGCACCTGTTTGTGAAGTCACTCATGGCTGCAGACACTAGCCTGGAAAGCCACTTCTAGGGGTGCATGTTAATTTAGCGCTTGTAACCATTCATTCCTTATCTTTTCTGAGATAATCAGCAACAGGGCTTGCTAATTGACTGGGTCCTTTTCTGTATGAACAGGACTAAAACTGAATTGTTTTCTGTGAAGTGCTATGCAATGCATATAGCTTCTGTCCATACTTCATTACCTTTGCACTATTCAGTAGTCCTGCTGATGGATACGGAAGTTCTTTCGGTTTGTGTTCAACACAAAGTATTTTTCAAGGAACATAACATTTGTATAAAGCAAAAATAATGCCTGCTTCGTGATGCAAGATTCAACAGTGCTAGCATTAGCACATTTTCTAGCATTAGGATTAAGTTCTGGAATTATTATAATTTAACACAGTACTATTTCTGAAATCTTTTGTAAATGAACACAGCCGGTATTGCATTCACCAGCTTACCAGACGCTCCCGGGAACCACAGACATTTGCACTAGCACCAGATTTGGACCCTGAAATTTTATATACTTGAAGCTGCTGATAATACCATAGATGAGCTGCTGCTGATTATAGATAATTATATATTGGCCAGAAAATTTCTATAGCAATTTTTAAGCTTTCACAGGAGAAGAAATAATTTCTTGTCTGAGCAAATGATACCTATTTGTATGCAACTGTGTTAATGGTAGCTTTCCATCCAAATTAGTAACTCAAATACAGCCTGAACTACAAGCCAATGTGTGGGGATGGCAGGGTGCTAAGTGAGAGAACAACCTGACAAATCTCTTTCCTTTACATTTTTCCCCGCAGTTTAAATATGGAGAACATGAGTCACTCTGCCAGACAATACAGGCAAAGAAATTGCTGCATTCTGACCAGCCACAGAAAGGGATTACTTTTTGCAACGCGTCCATGTCAAGTAGCGTACCTAGAAACCAAAATTAACCTTTCCCAAGCACTTACGGAAGTCCAACCTGTTTACTAACAATACGCCGTGTCTTGTCACCACGTGGGTGACTCAGCATGGCATCACCTCACAGCATCAGCACGTAAAAAGAGGAAGCGATGGGGTCAAAAAAGATGGCAATGTCAGATGACATACTTCTGTAGAAGCAATCGCTTCTGGTCACACAAAATGCGTGGGTCAGCACGTGCATAAGCATTTATGACAAAAGGATGCTTCTGGTATGCTGACTTTTTTCAGTGCCGTAACTTATCCTGATATCTGATACAGAGTCTGTACTAACACAGAATCATCCTGGATAAAGCTGAAGAGCTAGCACAGGAAAATTTTTAAATACCCAGCACTGTTCTAAAAGATTACTAAGTTTCAGAAGAGATTGTGCATTAAATAATACCCAGGTATTATTTTTACACATACATATTATCTGTCTATGCAAAGCGGGAAAAAATTTGTGGCAGAATGGTTCATTCCCTTCTTTCAGTGCTCCTTTGGGAAAATGGGGCAAATACTGACAACAGAGCGTTCTGGGAAGGAGCCGAGGTGAGCAGGGGACCATGTGCTTCTGCTACATCCACTGCCAAAAGATCTGGAAGCCTCAGTTTGTGTCACTTAGCAAGCTCTGACTTCTGCTGCAGCTTTTAATTCGGATTCCTGATGAATCCTGATCTCAGTAGCCAAAAAACTCTAAAGACACTCTTGGAATGATCCTCAGGCTGCAGAAAACTGAAGCATAGTTCTCAGCAGCGTGCTACTGTGGTTGAAGAGAGCCTTTCCAATACGCATGGTTTATTAAAGACAGTGAAATTCCTCTTCCTGCAAATAATATACCTCCACATCCCTTTATAACAACTCCTTTATTCCTGCAATGATGAGGCTGTCACATAAATCACATACATACAAGTAGGATCAATTATAGCTCCAGAAATATACTTGCCCACATTCCCACCCCTCCACAGCCCACAAACCCCTGTGGCAATTAAAATATGTGGATTATGGGTTGGTTCCCTGGGGTCACTGGAAAGCTAAGGACAGATGCTTGCAATCCTCGCTGTCAGTAATGCTGCTGCTCTCCTAGACGTTGGTACCAAATAAACAAATAAATAAATAATCTGGGGCCAAGTTGGTTTTACTGTGTTTTGAAACCTCGTGTTGATGCAACAGGACCTTGCAGTGCTGCAACAGGCCTATGTTTGAAAAAAAGCAACAGAAGTTTCACCTCATCTCAGTACCAGACAAAGCCACGCGAGGTTCATGAAGAGCTGACAGCTGGCGCAAGCCCACAGTGGGAAGACCTTCTTGGGGTGCATTTGCCCTTCGTGCCCTTCACACGCCTTCGGAGTGATGGGAATGAAGTATGCCTATGTTAAGATGTTAGAGAGCACTCGTCTGGGGAGGGATACAAGTTACTGTGTTTGCAAATGCAACTGGAAATAATGGAACACAACTGAAAAATAGAACTTTGGTTAAAAAATTTAGAAAAACTGTAATAGAAGAATATTTTTTCCATGGTGAGTTCCACTTCTTGGGATCTTAAGAGCAAATTTACCCTAGTATTTAGGGTCAACCTTAAAGTCACCTTAATCTTCCCGAGATGCCTCTCTCACTTATACAAGAGTTTCTCAAAACCAGGGAAGACCCTGGTGGAGGAGTAAGGAGTGGAGGAGTACGAATGTGGCAAACTGCAGTGAAGTCCCAGCTTCTGTCCCTGTTCTTCCCCCCCTTTTTTCTCTACCCATTTCTCTTCACTCTGAATATTCTCTCCTTTCTGGCAGGCGTGTGAAGAGCAAATCAATGTCTCTGAGCCAGGAAGGGTAAAGGAGACCACAGGCTGCAAGCTTAGACAACGCACAGCACAGCTGTGACTGTCTGCCTGGGTCATGTTATTACAGGGAAGGAGGGAATAAATTCTAAAAAACTTGAGAAGCACTGAATTGTTGATTGTCTCTTCACGATGAGGAGCTCTTCTAGAATTTATTTTACAGGTTGTCATTCTTGCTTTACAGGAAGTTCAGCAATTCTGATCAAAGAAATATGCAGTTGCTGCTGTGGACTTTCTAGCCTTGAAAGAAGTTTTAAAACATTGCATGAAGGCAGACTGGGAGATGACTTGGATAGGGTTTGCTTTCAAACACAAAGTTCTGTCTGATTCTTTCAAATTTAATAGAACGGAGGGATTTACCTTAGGATCATCAGTTTAGGTTGAAGACATACTTAATATTAATGATCAGTAGAGACTTAAAGATAGATTAAATAAAATTCTAGCAATTTTACTGCAGAAAACAATTCTGTGTGGGCTGACAGTCCATTTTACCCCTTTCCCTTCTTTTTATGGTTGTGAACACTAGAGTACTGGTTTCATAAAACAAAGATTCTGGCTACTCATGTGAATAAAAATCTCCTAGAATTAATGATATTAACATCGTTCCTAGCCGGTTTTAAAATATTCTTGCTATTGTCTCTGCCTTTGTTTTCCATTGCAGTGGATCTCTTCCTAGAAGACTTGCTTGGTTTTATTGCCTATATGAACTGACTGCTATGGAAAATTCTTCTCCCAAACGCGGCTGCAAGCAGGCAGTAAGTTCTGAACCCCCTTGGCTTCCACAGAGTTACACGTCCTGATAATGTCACCAAGATATTGTATATCACAGACAGACTCAAATGACATGGGATCCTTCTGTTCAATGGCACTAGACAGATAGCAGAGGAGTATCTCTGAAGAAAGCTAGTACGTTGGCACCTCCTGTTTGTTTTGGCTATACAGTGATAAGATACAGCAGACTCCTGTTTTTCTTAAGAAATAAGTTGATATCCTCTACCTCCTTTCTTCGCTAATAGTTAGAATCTGCTAATTCCGAATACATAATGCCTCACGGAAATGTAGCATAGATCACACCTCTTAACTGTCCTCTTCAAATAGCAGTTAGCACCCTGAACTTCGGTACGTTGTGATGCAAATAGAAGTTATTATGTTGTACGTAGTAAAGTACATATATTTATTTATGTACATTGACATTATTTAACTTTGCAGTGATGTGACAGAGACTAAACACTCGAGTTTGCCTTGAAATTCTGATATGTGGAAGAAAAACTGTTGAGATTATCTACAGGGATATTCTCCGCAGAAGTCTAAATTACAGTGATGAGCTCCAGATCCTTGCTAATCCTAAACCTCTTATTTAAAACCTGAGGGGAAGAAATAACCTGAGTAACGTGTAGCCTTTCAGCAGCTGTCCTACGTGTGGTAATTCTGCACACCTCTGGCCAGACTGCAGCGAAGCAGGGCTGGCACTGGGGGTCTCCGAGCACAGACCCGAACCCTGGCTCACTCTGTGTGACGGTCGGTACTGCTGCATCCCTGGCTCCAGAGAAGGTGTCCAGGGGAGGGTTTCTTTCCTCTGACACCTCATCTCACCTGGCTGTTTCAGCTGTATGTTCAGAAAGGGATGACCTCTTGGGAATGAGGTCAAACCCATGAAGCCCAGGCCTTTACTCAGCATGCTACATAGACTTTTTCCACAGCCACAGTTATCAGTCCAGCAAAGACAGCAGCTTTTGCAGAAACACATTTTATATCCTTTTTTCACACTCCCCTTTGAAGCAGGTGGAAAGGTCACACTGCAATACGTGCTACCAGATTAGAAAGACCTGGGGTCTGATACAGTTTAGTAATTCCTGCTTTTCTGGCACATCAGGGGAAATTTCTACTTAAATTTGCCATCCATAAAAATATGTATGGACTTACACAGGAAGCAGAGCATGGGTTTATTTCATTTCTCTATTCTGATTCACTGTCACTTGACTATGTAAAATCAGAAACAACAGACGGCAGAAGTAAGGAATTAATTTTGTGTGAGTACCTGTCATGTTTTAATTGATATAATAATTCCTCAGGGATGTAAACAAACGATGGTCCTCCGACCCTCTAGAATTGATGTTACAGGAACAAACACAAGACTCTCATTTTATCAGGTGTCATGGAGTGGGCTTTTCTGTGGTTCAGAACCTGAACTTCTGCCGTTGCTGCTGATTCGGAGTGGTAGAGCTGAACGGACGGTTAAATTCTGTCCTTAAGAGCAGTTTTACTCTCATCCACATTTTTTGTGTCTTTCCAATTTGCTGCATCTTGCATACAGACCATGAGTGTGCATTGGAAATCCTTTACAAATCCCTGCTGCTTAGCTATGAGACCAGAATATTCCTTTTGGACTAAGGAGATTTATGGAGATTTTAAATATGCGTTATAGATACTTAATAGGATGAAGGAGTAAATTTGCATTTAGATAGGTGCTACTATTGCTATGAATACATAATCATTTTTAAATGAATTTTAGTAAAATAATTACTTTTAAAGGATTTTTAAAAGGAATTATGAGAAATAATAAGTCTTAAACAAGAGTACCATTCTCTATTAATATCTAAGTAAGTGATATGTAAGTGGCTTCATTCTGTTTTGCAAATAGGGATACTGAGTAACTGAGGTGCTATTTGTCAAGTGCGTGTCAGAACAGGGAAAAGGACCCAGTGTTCATTCTTGTAGTCTAGCATCCCATCTGCTTAGACCATGGTGCCTCTAAATAGCCTGCTGGAAAGGTGTCAGAAATGTGGCATTTCTGTGAAAGTCCGTGGGGAAAGTAGATAGACCTTGCATAACAGTCAGTTGCTGCTTCATTTATTCCAAGTACTCAAACCCAGCCACGAGTCATTTTTTAATCAGACAGCGTTGACTCAAGGGATTCATACACCCGTTGCAAGCATTGATGCAACCGTGCTACAGTCTTGCAATGAGTTGTGTCGATAGCTTGTAGTCCCAGGACTTGCCGTGAACATACATTACCGACACTCCGCTGGCATTGGATAACCATGCCGTTAACAGACACAGCATCCAGCACTCTCAAAGCCTAAGATTTTTGCAAGAATCCGTGCGTATTTACTTTGTATGATTTCCATAGCAACAAGGACTGATACATGCATATGACTTTATCACGTGTTTGAGGACAACAGGCACAGAGAATCCCGCGTATACAAAGTTACACTGACTAGAGTTGCTAGGATGGCGGACATTGCAGAAACATTTTTTGCCAACTACAAGCTTAGCAAATTTAGCTTGGGTTCTGGAACACAAGATGAGAGTCTGTCAGGTTCCTTGCATGTGTCCAAAAGCATAAAGTTCCAGAGGTCAGATCAGGCCCTTGAACTCATCTGTGCTATGCCCCATATCAGCAAACCATGCCCTCGGTGACCCATGTGCCTCTTACAATGACTTTGTATAGGTGTAATTGATTGAAACTCAGCAAACAATTCTGTTTGACATTTCAGGAGGCGAACTGTAAGCACCAGTTTACTCACTGGGAGTTGTGTTAACTCCACAGGATGAGGAGGAGTGACAAAAAAAAGTTTTTAAACTGATCAGTGGATACAAAAGAAGCACAACTCTACTGCAGAAGCAGCACTGTGTGCACTCTAATTTTCAGAGTAGAGCTGCACTTAATATAAACCAAACCGCTTATTTACCAGAGATTATGTATGGATCTCAGGGAACTTCTCAAGCATTAACCAGTTTGGTCTTTCCACACTTCTGAAAGTGAGATGACACCACAGAGAACATTCTGTTCTTTAACAATGTAACGAATGCTTTATCTTGACTATATAAGAATTACTTTCTCTACTGATGTGTTAGTTCAACAAGATGGGAACAGGAGGGAATAGTAGCAACTCAGCACAAACTATAGTTTGGTAAACAGCATTGGTGGACACAAATACCTTCAACCAAAAAAAGAAAATCATACATTTAAAATCTAGATCTCTTGGCTCTCTCAATTTAGAATAAGGTGACAACCTGCTCAGAAAAACTGCATAAAGAGCCCAAAAGCATCTAAAAAATCTAATTCTGTCTCTTACCAGCTGGTTACCAGGTTGCCATCTGGTGATGTTAAACATTTGGTGAGAGACTTGTTTTGAACTATTTTATCTACCACGCACTGAGACTGATACATTTGTTGTGAAAGGGCAGTGCAGTTACAGTGCCCACCACCAATCCGACTTCCAAAGGGAATAACACCAGCTGCCAAGCAGTCCTGCTTTCAGATTGACAGGCAAGTTTATAGGCAAGAAGATGAAATTCCAGCTCCACTCTGAGTCTCAAAGTTCTGTGGAATTCAACCCCAGTAAACTCAAAGGCGTGAAGCTTGAAAACTGAAAGCTGCTTTCAGAAAGATAAGAGCCTGAGCTGTGAGGCAGCCCTACAGCCTGGGCAGACGGCTGCTGAAAAGTTGTATCTAACAGAAAGTGAAGCCGAGCCACAGTGAGATGCACGAGCTGACACCAAGAGTTCAAGTGTGTGGCAGTTAATTCAGCACGCGGACGCCATGATTTTCAGCCTGCTGTCTTAATCTCTGCTGTTGTCGTGACTAAAAATAACCCTCCACCCACCATAAAGTAAGTCGTTTACTGGCAGTTGGACCTGATTTAAGAATTTAAAAAGAAGGAAACCTTAGTTGCATTTCTGTAGAAAGCACTTAATCAGCAAACCAGAGTTCCTTTAAAGCCTTCGTATGTTTAATTCTCCTTCCTTTTACTAAGCAGTCTTCCCCTTCAAGCCCAAATAATTTGTTTCCCAACAAAAGACAGAAATAGTTTTAGAACAGCTTTTACTAATGTTTACTGTGGCATATCCTGCTTATAAAATCTTTTTAATATGTAACCATTTAACTTCTCTTGGCAAGATAAATTCATGGTGATACAGGTATTTTGTAAATACCATACTAACTTAGCATCTGAGTCAGAACAGATTATAAAAGAAAATGGCACTTGAAATCGACTTGGGTTTGCAGTGCATTAAGGTGTATTAAGCAAAAACTTTAGGATGAACTAGAGCTGAGAGTTCAATCTGTTCTTTATGGTACCGATGGCAACTCTGTGCCCTGAACTTCTGTGAGGGTGTTTCTGAGGTCATCAGCTATCTCGTGGGGGAAATGAGTCAGCAAAAGCGTAAGTGATTTCAACACCTTTGTTATAAATTCCATAGATTAGTAATACGAACTTTACAAAAGTTTTGCTAATTTGGGACCTGTGAGACTTTCCACTAAGTAACTTTAGCTTTAAAAAATTATATGCGCTGCCACAATATTTGCATTAAAGCAGTGTCAAGGATTCAAGCAGGAACAAGATTTTACTTTGGTGCTCTATGGCTGCACTTGAAAACAGTCCTTGTAGGGACTGTTAATCTTGAGGCAAGACACGAGTAGCTATTATAAGCTAAGTGAATGAACAACATTAAGAATGAGAACCCTTACATCACTGAGACAGAAATATATAAATATTCATACCACAATTCAAAAGTTATAGAAAAACATTTTTTTACAAAGGTAGATATGTCTAAAAAGCTTGTATGAGTAAGCAACGCCAGTTGGAAAACTTATACTTCGAGGTGAAAAGAAAGCTAGAGAAGCAGTTTTCCGGAAAAAGGTATCACAGATATCCAGGATCTGGTAAAAGAGTAAGGAAAGGGGGCATGGTTTAAACTGTAACATTCTTCAGAAGTAAGCATAGAAAATTCTATCTGAAGGCTAAAGAGCCTTCAGTAATATAGGTGGTGAAGTTCAGATGCCATTCCATGGTGGTGGTCTGTTAAATGTAATGCATGTCTATATGGCTGCAGCATTAGGGTCCAGAATTGCAGTTACTCCTGACAGCAATTTGCGTCTAATATGAACATATGCAAAATGCAGATGTGAAATCCATGTGTCTTAGAGACTGTCCATTCACAATTTTACTCTGTTATCATGCCCCAAATGATTAAGTTCTACGTATCAGCACACAATGATTTGATGTTCACCCTGGGTGGACAACGATGCGACAACCCGGGAAGTTTTATCCCGTTGTTCTAGGGAGCCTATATATTAAACTCATACAATTATACCTAGAACAAATTGAGTATGTGTAACTCGTTCCAGACCTTAAACACTTCAAAAAGCATACATGTGAGCCTTCTCAGACACGTTTTCATCAGGGTGCTCTCTGGTTGCAAGTGACTCTCCTAATCCAAGATCCAAACACGTGATCCGGTACCCTAAAGCCATTTTGCAGAGCTGTGATTCTCCTGTGGGATTCTGTGGGTATAATCCAATGAATGGAGCATATTCGTCTACAGATGGAGTTTTCCACCTGTGACAGGCTGAAGGTGTCAGACAATTCAAACATCCCTCGTTTTCCTCTAATGTTTCAGGACACAGCAGAATGGAAATCACTTATATGAAATATGATAAATGTTGAAAGCAAATACATTTTAGACCAGTAAATTAGGTGTGCAATTTTTATCTGCTATTGGCAGGGAAAGGATATGAGAAATGGGGTGTCTACGTACAATTTTGCTGGGCCATTCAAGTATATGTGTATGATTTGCATGTTTGTATCTATCATGTTACAAATCTGAATACCAATACCTAGTAGGCATATGACTGTTAATCAGCTTCTTCCCTTGTGGTACAAAAGCCAATCATGTCATAAATCGCACAGCAGGTTTCATAGCATGCTGCAACGCGATGACAAGATTGTTCGTACTCAAATACAGCCACCCATATTGCTTGGCCACATGCCTCTGTTCTGGATTTATATAAGAAGCAAAAGAATTGTAGCTTGTTATAAGTTTTAACATGTGTGAAAATAACCTTGCAGAAACATACAGTAAGAGCTCAACTTGTCTGCTAAAACGCTATGATTTTTACTTTGTGGCAACTAACATGCAGAAGCAATCCTGAGGTAAAAGCCCAGTGAAGACCAAGGCCTTCAGCCTAGCCTTGAGTTAAACACACCAAGGTCAGCTCCGAGTATGGGCGTGGATAATAGCACGGTTACCTCATGGTAAAAATAATGTGCTTAGTCTTCTCTTTCTACTCCAGAGTAGTTCCAACAGTTATTTACCCCAAGGTATAAAAGCCTGCGTTTTGAGCCACGAGAACAAAGCCTTCTGTAATATGGCAGCTTCTGTATTAGTTCATCCATTTCCAAGTCAAGTGCCACACCAAATGCCACTCTTCCAACAGGTTAATAGTGGTAATTTTCATCCTACAATGCGTCCTCTGAGGCTTCGAGCACTCTTGACTGCTTGTACTGCTCAGAAGGGTTCTGACCAACCAGTTCTGTCCTGTGCCAGCCTCTTTAATTTGCTCATGTTGTCAATATCTTATTAATATGCTCATACTAATGCAGTCACTTCTTTCCGTGACCATGCTCATGGGTTAATATGCTTACATTTTTCAGTTCTTAGCACAACGTAGACAGTCCTTCTGGGCCCTCTCCTTCTTTTTTCCCACAGATTTCATGTCTTGCTTACAGAGCCCTCACTACTAAATAATGTTTAAATTCTACTTGATAGACTTCGTATCTTGCTGTAGATACTACTTCAGCTGCAGTAGCATGCCCATATTAGCATGCAGTTTGAAATGCTTGACCTACCCATTCTAGCGATCGCTGGTCGCAGTCATCTGAATTACAAAAGGTGTTTCCTAGATAAACTAACTATTGGTAAACTATCTCAGAACAACAGCATATGGGTTTTGTTCAATGGATGTGAGACCAGTCGTTTTGAAAGGAGTGGTAACGATCCCAGTTTCCCGCTGAATCTCATTTTAATGACGATAAGCAGGAGGTAGATATGACCAGTGAGGCCTGGGTCTCCGAGCCTGACGTTTCAGTTGTCTGAAACTTTGGTCTCTGTGCCAGAGATCTGTTGAGTAGCTGAGTTAGTGAAGACAGGGAACGACTGGGTGAAGATCACACGTCCTCCCCCGACTGTTTCAAGTATATAAGATGTCCTCAAAGCCCAAGCCCCAGCAGCCTCCATAAAGCTAACCATTCTTTCCAGTATGACTGTCCTTTACACAGCTTGGCAGATGGAAACAAGATCTGCTTACTGTTTGCACTTCCTTTTATGAGTTATTTACTTTTTTTATCTGAAGCCTGGATTTCAAACGCTACCGTGCCCACAGTTATAATCCTAGGGAATCCAGTTGCTAGCTGTTTGTACCTTACTCATTGTTTAAACAAGCCCACATCATGTTGTAACTATGTGAAGAGAGCTAGCCTATTTGATAGAGTTTTGTCTACCCTACAATGGCAGAATTATCCTACTTTTTTTAACATGATTAGGCCAAAATTTGCTGTAGTTACTGCAGTTGCCACAACAGAACAGGCAAGGCCAAAACAGGTCGAAGTACTTCTGCAAGAAGTCTAATGATCTTTGAAAGCTATTTGTCATGCTTTCTTTCAGCGTCTAGTCTGAGGGCTCTGTGCTTAGAAAGCAGCCCTTCAGTTTGAGGATTCACTTCTTCACGCTAGTGGCAATCCTTGTCCTACAGACCCAGCAACAGATGTCTGATAAACCTTTCGCCCAATCCTCACTGAAGCTGAGATACCATAAGAAGCAGAGCCCAGCAGGTAATGGGGAAATGAAAAAAAGGATTTAATCTACACTTGAGTTCAAAAGGCGCAGAGAGAGGTAATGAACAGAACACAGGAAGGGCAGGGACAAACCAGCCAAGGAACTATATAAAGAAGTGCAAATGAGACACCAAGCCATTAGAAGTTGCTCCCTTGGTTTATGATAGGCAATTGTTTGCCTTTGTGTGCTCATAAATGCATTTAAAATAAACAGAACATTTCCTAGTATAGGCCATGGCACTGTTTTTTTTCCTGGTAAAAGTTTTAAGAATACCATAGGAATATTAAGATGCTGACATGTGAATCTCAACAAAAGAGCTACAAACCTTTTCCTGTTATTAAACAAACGGAAAGTAAATACTGAAGATCGGGATATATTCCATAAGAGGATGTGCTGGGGTTTTTTTGTATTTAAAAACGTATATACTTTTGGCAACAAATTGATTTATTTAGTTTATTTCAGTTCTTAGAATGTGATGATTTAGGGATTTATCTTGATTGGCTTGTTATTTTGTCCTGTTGTCAGTTCCGACAGATGAACCTAGGCAGCATCTGGGACGAGCTTTGAGACACATTTCAGGTAACATCTGCATCCAGTGGGGTTGTTTATGTGCTTAAAGGCAGACAGCCATGCCAAAGCGCATTCCTGGGTCAGGGATGGTCTAGCTTAAATGGAGTGACACCAGATTTTCATTTTGTTATATAATATAAAATCAAAAATAACCTATTCTGTTTCCTTAATATTGTAAATGAGGTAAAAGTGTTGGAGACAAATTCAGTTTTAGATGTTATACTCATGTCTATGGGAATTATAAATCACTAGCGCCCAGTTTGCATCTGGTGCTGGAAGCTGCCTTAAGATGGTCTGGTACATAGCATTCTCAAAATCTATCACAGAATCACAGAATCACAGAATAGTAGGGGTTGGAAGGGACCTCTGTGGGTCACCCAGTCCAACCCTCCTGCCGAAGCAGGGTCACCCAGAGCAGGCTGCACAAGACCTTGTCCAGGCGGGGCTGGAATATCTCCAGAGAACGAGACTCCACAACCTCCCTGGGCAGCCTGTTCCAGGGCTCCGTCACCCTCAGAGGGAAGAAGTTCTTCCTCGTGTTCAGACGGAA
>Ga0065711_1037534_pt1 | contig 19740 bp, 24 predicted proteins | sample Hoacrofraction12_FD_59098 | JGI IMG/M metagenome (GOLD analysis project Ga0065711, IMG submission 59098) | Hoatzin crop microbial communities from Cojedes, Venezuela - Epithelial fraction 12 v2 (version 2) | ecosystem: Host-associated > Birds > Digestive system > Esophagus > Crop | place... | reverse complement strand
CCCTTCCCTTCCCTTCCCTTCCCTTCCCTTCCCTTCCCTTCCCTTCCCTTCCCCGGGAAAGGCTGAGGGGGGCACAATGCACACATCTAGCTGCTGCACCCAAGGACCACTTCCACCAGAGCGAGATGCCCCTCTTCTTCACTCTCATCTTTATCAGGAAAGGATTTCTCTGCTTGTCTCCCAGTAGAGGTGAATAACAAGCTCCCTTTTTTTGCCCTCCCCTCATTTTATAGCAATCTCCCTTCCTGTGACAAACGACATGAAGAAAGGGGACACTAAGGTAAGGATGGGCCTGTGGTGGAAGGGGCGAGTGAAGTTGAGGGATGTGATGTTTAACCTCCACCTATCTGGCTGGCTTTTGGCTGCCCCTGCTGAAAATCCCTGGAGGAAGTGCCAGAGATTTGTATGAGATTCGTACAGAAGGATCCGTCTGCCCCCACTCCCTCCCTACCAGCATTTACCCACTATGAATCCACTTCTGCACACCTGGGCAGGAGAGAATTCCCTCAGGATGTACCAGAGGGACTAAACAAGCTTGTCTGGAGAATGGTGATGCTGGGGATGGAGGTTGGGTATAACCCTCCCCAGTCCTCCTACTTTCAACTTTTCAAAGCTCCCAACAGGAGGTGACTCAGGGGAGAGCAGGGGGAGATGTGATTCAGGAAAGGGGATTGCTGGAACGGTGTGTGTTTGGGGGTGTGTATACATCTGTGTTTGTATGTGTGTGATGTGTTACTTAAATATGCATGTTCCTGAAAAACAGGCAACGGGCTATATCTCAGACTGCTAATCTGTCCTCAGCTCCCGCTGAGCCTGTCTGGATGTCTACAAGTGGTGTGGGTCTTGGCTGCCCTCTCCAGCCTTCTTTCATAAGCTTCTGTGCATACATCTGTCATACCTCTCTGACATTCATAGCTGCACTTTGCAAATGTGTGCGCTCCCAACAGGCTTTTGGCACCTTTGGATACATGTATTTGCCTGCGTAGATCTGTGACAGACCTCTCCTTCCTGATATTCTAACGCCTACAGTCTTTCAGATGAGCTGATCTCTCAGCTGCCCAGATTAAGACTTCTGCAGAAATTAAGGTCCAGAAAGGAAACACCATCCTTTCCCCTCCTACTTTTTGAACATCTTTGTTACCTGAAATTTTCTAGCCACATAATGTTTTCCCCCAGGCAGCAGTAGGGGAGGGCACATTCGTGTCACACAGCCACAGGCTCCATTGCGCAATGTCTCCACTCGTTGTTACCTACAGTGCAAGCGCCATGAGGCACGCCTCCCTCTCTCCTGTCAGATGTGCCAGGGCATGGAGACCTGTTGCTTTGTTAAGACCTTTAGCCTGCTTAGCCCTCGCTGGGGCTGAGCCATGAGCTGTGAGGCACTGGGTGCCTGCTTAGGGCTGTGTGCTGCTGACCGAGAAAAGGGACTCAGGGTGGGCACCTGCCCCTTCAGCTGGACATGTCAGAGTGGGATGCTCATTGGGCATCTGGTGGGACAGTCCATTAATTTCACAATTATCCATGTGAGATCTATTCCTCAATATATTCTACGTGTAAAATATGGCACTTCCCAGCATGCCACATTCAGATTTTGTGGAAGCTGGTGCAAGTCCAGGGAAATACTTGCCCCAAGGAAGGATTGTGTCCCAAGCCTGTCCCCTCCCTGGGTACTGCACTGACACAGGCTCTAGCTGAGAGAAAAATCAGACCACCTTTCTTCCGATTTTTGCTGCAAGTGGAAGGAGCCTTTAGGGCCTTTCCACCTTCACTGCCCTTTGAGACACAGCATTTCAGTGAAGGATGTCATGGTCTCACGGGACAGATCAGGGCAGGGATAACATTACATGGGTACTGCAGTGAGCACCGCAGCTCTGCCTGCACACCATGCTGCTCTCAACGTGCTCTGTGTCACCAGCATTTGTGGGTGGCCTGGGGCTCCGAAATGGGTAGTCAGCATCTGCAGGCTTTTCCTGGGCAGCTCATCAGACTTCCCTTACATGAAGGGCTTTCCATGGGTAGCTGAACACAACCAAAGCATTTACAATATCTCTGTGTTTGCCCACTCTTGTGCTCGAAGGACACTATTTCCCACTAACAAGCACACATTTCAGAAGGGCCTGAGCACAGCCGAGCTCAAAAGTGGTGAAGTCTGTCCTTGTAAGGACATGGTCCTTTGGAGATTTCTCTGCAGGAACAGCATGAGCAGCTCTTAAGGATCTAGTTACATGCTTACAGTTAGAGGATAGCTATGGTAGAATTCCAGTCTGAGTTTCTGCACTGGATTAATTACATTCATTTGGAAAGGATCTCCTTCATTTCCCGATGCAGGCTGTTATTTCATGACCTTGTGAAGTCTCACTCTGCAAGACTTACTCTTACAAAAAGTCAGTGAGAGTGTTGTGGAATGACTGCACTCTTCATTTCATTATGTCACAGTTTCTCCACAGAGCTGGTCATATTGCTATGGTGACTGACGTGTTTGTGTTCAGACAAAGACCATACATCAGCTTCGAAGTCTTCAAAAAGCTTGTATACAGTGTTTCATTGGACGAGGTTCTTATTTCTCATGCTGAGAAAGACCTCACTTCTGAAGATGCATTGAGTACTGCGGCAATAAGTGGCTCCAGAGGTTAGGAAATGTGGGAGGGAAGTATCAGAATATGGAGTTTGTTCCATTTAACAGTAGACTGAAGTGATTCAAAGTCATCTAGAATCAATATTAATGGCTTGCTTGTGGTGTAGGAGAATGATATCAGGGAAATTTCCCTGCTTTCTTTTTGTTAGATCTGTCCTGTAACATTTTTAATCCAGCAGGCAATCCCCTCAAACTGTGTAAATAGTTAAGAGTTCAGCATTTTAGGGCTGTGATCTGCAAAAGCAGAATTCTATCCTTACACAGGATGAAAATTTGCCCATCCAGCTGGTCAATGAATATATCTGATTGCTTGAATGAGTAACATTGTAGATGACTGGGAACTGATGACTTGTGTTTAATTTCTACTGCAGCCACAGTGCTTTGCTCTCCTGAGAATGCTACCTTGTGAGGGAGGTCAGGACTCTTAGGGCTGCCTACAGAAATCATCAGAAGAAAGAGGTTTAGTGAGTGAATCTTTGGCCCCCAAGGCTTACTTGTATCCTTTTTTTTTTCAATTTAACCTCTTTTTTTTCCTCAGGCATTTGTGAGCCCTGCATACTTTCTGGGCTGCTTCACAAATAATCATCCTTTTGAACTAAACAGCCTGATTCCTGCACTGGACTGTAGTGAATGCTGCTTTCTTTCCTGTGCAACCATTTGGGTCTACCACGACCACACAGCAGGGCTCCTGGTGGTGTCTTTCAGTGTGGCGAGGATGCCTTCACCCCTGCCAGTGGTGCCACCTTGCCTTTGCACCTCTGGCTTTCATCCTCCTACCACACATAAAGCACTGGGTGATCCCAGTGGTGCTGCAGCTGCATGGGTGAAGAGATAGGTCTGCAACCTCAGTACAAGTGACAAACTAGATAAATAATGCTTATCATTTTACACCGAAGAAAAGGGCTACTGGAAAGGGCAGGCCCAGAGTTCATCCTGTTTGGGAAGCTGCCGCAGGCAGTTGCAAATTCTTTGGAGGAAAGTGAGGGAACTTCCTTGCTTTCAGATGACCTGCCTCAGCGTACAGCTCTTCCAGTCTATAACAGATGGCTTGAACACTCAAGCACAAGGTCAAACACTTCTCCAGTGTCTTGTCCTTCTCTAGGGCTTGAGAGCAGTATTTCTTATCTGTATTTGAAAGCACAATTTGCCTTACCTTGCCCTCCATGCTTGGCTGCAGTCTAACTAGGATGCCCTTCTCAGGGCTCGAATAGCTCGCGAGATTTCAAGGTCACCTGTGACAACTAGTTGCTGTCTATGACCTCCCACTGAGGCCTTTTAGGAGAGGCAGGTTGAGACTTCTGTATATATCTATGGGTGTGTGTATGCATATATCTATACATATATCTATGTATATATCCCTGTATCTGTGTATAATGCCCTGATGTACCCAGCCGCTGGGGTGGGCTGGAGTTGTGAGGCCCTCAGATGAAGCATGCGTCACGTTGAAGAAGCACTTACCATTGCTCTGTGTCATTTGCTCACTTCTCAGTTTCAGGAGGTACCTTCTGTTCCTGTGGGAGGTAAAACAGAAGCCGAACATTCAGTTCTGGCTCAACCAGAAAAGTAAGATGATCGGCGCCATCATCTGCTGTGTTTTAGCCTTCATAACAAATAGATTTAGGAAAAAAACACAAAAAAGCTGTGCTTTAATTTTTACTTTTGTCTCTTTCTAGGTGATGAAGTGCATTGTAGAGGTCATCTCTGATACCTTATCAAAGCCAAACCCCCTGCCGATCAGCGAGGAATGCCTAGAAACACTCAGAGGAGGTACAGGCTCAGATTTAATGCTGGGTATCAGCAAGAGCAGATCTGGCAAGGAGGGGTTTGTTCTGCTCTGACACATGCTCTAGCACCTGACAAGTGGTCCCCAACACACTCACCTTCCTCGCGGTCACCCCACCGGGCTGCACCAGGCCCCAGAAACATGGACGGAGCTGCTGCTGGGCACAGACCATGCATCATGATGGCACCATGGCCAGGGGAGTGCTGGGTGACATGAAGCTGCCTGATTTTCATGGGACCTTCCTGTCATCTTAACTACCTGATTAAGAGATGTGGCAGCAAATCAGGCTGGGGAGAGTAAAGAGTAAATAAAGAGGGAGGTGGAATCTGGGGTTCTTTTTCATTTTCTAGGGGTGGGGGGAGGTTGTCTTTGCCCACCTTGTGTACTAAGTCTCCCCTATTGCAGATGAACGGATCATTTCTATCCTTCGCCACCAAAATTTATTGAAGGAACTTCAGGAAATTGCTGCTCAAGGTACAGTGTCACTGTGGTTATTTGGGAAGAGGGGTTTCATCTGTTGTAGCCCCTTTCATAGTGTTTTCATTTGGTTGGTTTAATTTACATTAATTTGACATCATATAAATGTGCCCTAGGAAATCTAGTTCCAGGACCTCCAGTAGGGACTGTGTGAGCGGGGACAGGAATTTTGCTTGTAGTAACTCCAATATGCATCTGATGATTTAAATGACTGTCAGTGTAACTAGGTGGTGATGTAGAATATAGGCATTTTGGGGTCGGAGAACTCTAAAAGGAAATTACTATAATTTAATTCAGTAAATAACCACAAGCCCCCAAAGTAGAATCAAAGACAAGATAACCTTCACTGTGCAGTCTAGCACTAAATCCAAGTGTGGCAGAAGGGAAGCCTCACTGAGCATTGAGCAGGACTTGCACCTCAAAGACCCCAACAAAAGCATCTTTGAGCTAATGGGGATTTTCCTGTTGGCTTCTTTAGGCTGAATGCAAGTTCCTTTGGTTTTGAGAGATGTGGGCTGCTCACCACTTGTCGATGTGGGAGCAGCAGCAGCACAGAGCTGAACAAAGAGGTGTGCAAGGGGGAAAGGAGCTATTTGCTACTTCAAAGCCAGTGCAGGTCACTCTGCCTGGGCGGTCTGCTTGAGGTTGCCACAGGACTCTCCCCAGGCTGCAAGGAGAGGAGCTCCTGGCTTTACCTCCTCCTTCTCGCTGGGGTTACCCAGCTGGCAGCCCTCACTTGCCAGGGCATCCCTGTGGCCTGCTCCTGTGTGGCACGGCTGCCAGGGCCGGCTGGGAGACAGTGCCACCAGACTGCTTTCAGAGCAGGGAAGCCACAGAGGCAACAGGGAGAAGGGAGAGGGAAAACTCAGGAAGTCAAGATTAGAAGAGAGCTCCATGCAGCTCCCAAAGCTGTGGTTTGGTCACTACCCAGCTGCCACTGGTGGAGAGGCCAGCCAGACAGTGATCCCAGATAGGGTCCATGGATGCTCTGATGATCCAGAAGAAAGAAACCTGGGCCTCCTCAGTGCACTGGAATGTTACTGCCTGGGAACACCAGGGTTGTGAGGGGGAGCACTCAGCTATCAGACACAGAGCAAGGAGTGCACGTGAAGGGACTTGTTTCACAGAGGTGCATCTTGTTCCACACTTGCCTTGGCTTGACCCATCACACTGTTTTGTCCTGGGGTAATGCGAGCTCTAATCTACAGATCACAGTGACCGAGGATGGAAGGTCTTGTAGCCCAAGGGAAAAGCAAAGGTGTTTGTCTTGGTCTCCTCTGTGCTGGCTGCAGCTGATCCTGCTCAGGCTGGAGAGCGCAGCTCACTCAGCTCTGCCCAGTGTTGGGCTAGAGAGGGCTGGGCAGGCAGTGTTGGCTCTTGCCTTTGCATTAAGGCATAGAAGCAGGGTGTGAGCTGGGTTAAGACAGGGCTTGCCTGGCTTGCAGATCCCGTTGGGATGGGGTGGCCTGGGGAGTGCTGATTGCCAGGACAGCTGTGTCCTGGCCTCCAGCAAGCACTGCCTTCAGACATCTTCCTTCAGACACCGCTTTCTCCAGGGTGTTGCTGTTGTCGAGCTGGCTCCATAATCCCAGAGGCTAAGGTGTGGAGACCTGGGGCCCCGGACTACCCCCAGAGGGGGAATGAATGCTGCTTCTCCCTCCCAGCGCGCCGGGGATAGGGACAGGGACCCCGCGACAGGCGGAGACCATGGGGCCTCTCAGTGCTCACCTCAACAGAGGTACATGGGCAGCATCTGGCAGGAGGCAATTTTTATCCCTCAATACTCCAATGCTTAAGTCTTTTGTTGGCCTCAATGCGCCGCAGTTCAGTGTCTCTTATTCCCTAGCTCTCCATCAATATTAGTTTTCTTAGCAACCCTGCTCCTCTGTTTGCTTAGAGACTTTTTTCTTTCCTGCAGATGATGTTTTTGATGGTGGCTTTGTTACTGCAGTTGATTCACTTCTCCTCTAGTCTCACTTCACCTCACAGCCCCCCTTTGCCAGATTTGTGCATGGTAGAAAATACGCATAGAACTATAAAGGGCACAGAACTATTTTCCTACCTCTGCTTTCTGAAACACAGGATGGGCTGTTGCCTTTCCCTACTTTTTGTTACTTGACGCAGGTGCCAGTGAAAGAACTCATCAGCAGAAGAAAAACAGTGGCTTCGAAGATGAACTTTCCGAAGTCCTTGAAAGCCAGAACGACAAGAACAAGCAGAGAGGTCAGTGTCAGCTCTCCCCCCCCCCAGGAAATCCAGGTCAGACCGTAAACAAGGATGTTCTTTCTAGCAGCCTTGATAAGTCCATCTGCTTCTCGTTTAGCCATCTTTGATGCTGCAGCTGACACACACAAGCAACCTGGTGTTTGCTTTGTTCTTATTTACCAGCTTAAACGACATGTCATTTCTGAGCTATAGCTATGGTGATGGTCAAGTTACCAAGCTGATACTGATCTCTTCCATGCACTGCCAACAGCCAGCACTCACTCCTAATGCTTAAAATGAGTCACAGCCAGGGAAACCCTGTCCTGAGAGACTCAGTGATATAGGCAAGCGTGATCTGGGTCTGCTCCTGCCACCCTTTTTTCCAGGCATCAGAGATACTAGGTTATGGGTCTCTGAGGGGAAAATTGAACTTGGGATATACACAGCACACACACCCACAAAAAACACCTGGAAAGACCACGTTCAGCTGGGATTTCCCCTTGTCACTAGGTTTCTATGGCCTGGCTAGAGACAGGCAATGTAGCGGAAAGGAGGGTTCGGCCCCTTCCCTCTTCCACGTCAGGAAGAGACGATGCCAATGTGAGGTGAGATGGTTTCTTGTCCAGCAGCAGCGAAACCCCTACAGAAGGTCTTGAGTGGGCTCTGGGCCGTGTGGCTGAGCCACGGCTATGCAGTCAGCCCAAAGCTTCCCCCGGGGGCTGCTGCTGCAGCCAGCACAGCCAAAAGCCAGTGGAGAGGAGGGGTGGCTCTGGCTGTCCCTCCTACCAGGGCAGACCCGAACCTCCTGCTGCAGCAGTGTGGAGACTGCACGAGGATGAAGCATGGTGTGTCGGGCCATCCAGGCCCGCAGGCAGCCCAGTGACACCAGCACGGTGTCACTGCTTGTCACCAGCCCTGTGTGTCCAGCTCTGCACCCCCTCACCCCTGACTGGGGCTGCACCCGCCTTTCCACACCCATCTGGCTTTTCCCACTGCTCTTTAGCCTCCCTCTCTCCATCTTTTCTTTTGCAAAGTGATTTCTATGGCTGACTGATTGTGTTAAAAGAGGCCAGTCTGTGACATGAGGAAGAGCAAATACCCAGCCCACATTAAGCTCTTGCTGAGTGGTTGTTTTGCAGACGCAGAGCTGGCCCCAGCTTCCTCCAGCTGTGCTGACTCCCTCTTCAACCCAGTGGGAGACATGAGGATGCGATGTCAGCACAGCACCCAGAGCAGGGAGAGCTGTGCAAGTGCCTTATTACACTCCTAAATCCTTTCATTTTATGGGCGATATGGTTTCATGCGGGGCAAGTTTGTCACTGGCATCTCAAGAGATGGTGATGAGGACTGTGCCGCAGCAAAGCACTGCAGCATATGTTTGAGTTCAGCCTTGTGATTCTCTCCAGGAGAGCAGGCACCAGTGAGAGCATCGGCTTGCTTGAACACAAGCATATGTGGAAGTGACTTACGAAAGGATCCATGGGTTGGTTAAGCAGATTGCTGAGCGGGGCTGAAGCTCCCTGAGCAATGCATGGGCTTCGCTGTTTGTGAAATGAGCTCTCAGGAGAGGTGTTGCTTCTTGCTCCTCCCTCTGCAGATGCGGCAGGCGAGCGCCCTGAAGGGGAGCAGCCCGTGGGGTCTCTGGCAGCACAGAAAACCCAGCAAAATGAAGATTCAAGAGAGGAGGGAAAAAACAGCCTAGAGGAGAGGGAGCCCAGGCCACGAGATGCTGACCCTGGAGAGAAGGAGGATCAGAAAGAAGTGGAGAGCAACGAGATTGAGGGTGCAGAGGATGCCCAGAGAACCGAAACTTTGGACAACCACATCAGCAAAGACTTCAGCGAGGATGAGCAGCAGCAGCAAGCGGATGAAGAGGAGCAGCCCAGAGGCCCCAGGGACAGCCTGGAGCTCGAGGATGAGGGAGAGCAGCCATCCAGGCAGGGCCAGGAGGAGAGCAAGGAGGCGGCAGGGGACCGTGTGGAGCGGGAGGATGATGGAGGAGATGATACTGCAGAGGAGGACCCTACAGAAGCAGAGAGGTCATTTGGTTTGGCTGAGGAGGACGAGGAGGCTGAGGAGATGCAGGGAGACGACAGTACGTATCCCAGCCAACTGCACTGATTCCTACCTGGGGTGAGCTGAGAGCACCGAGACAGACAGATAAGAGGCTTTAAAGCCTAAAAGTTCAGGCAGGTGCTTACCGGGTTTACAGAAATACCCGTGCCGACAGCCACCCAGATCCCCCCTCAAAAGCACCTGACTGTGTGGGCCCACGCACAGGCTGCCTCACTGCCTGCTGCTCAGTTTTCGTAGCACCTGGGGACAACTAATTTCTTTTTCTTGAACTTCCTATGTAGTTTTTGACTGCTGCCTCCAAGCCCTGTTACTGACATGGCAATGTGAGAGTGTCTGTTTCCAGAATCCTGGGAAAATGGGCTGAAGTCAGGAAACCCACATTGCATCACCCCTGAAGGCTTGGTTCAAAGGTAGAGTGAAACCAGGTAAACACTTGTGCTCACTGTTGTGTTTAATGCTTTTTCAGATAATGATGATGCTCTGGGATTTGGCAAAGACGAGCGGAGCTCTGAGGAGGACGAGGAGGAAGAGCAGCCCCGGGCACTGAGAGGAGGAAGGCACCGCATGGAGGATGAGGGGATGCAAGGGGAGGAGGACACCTTCCAGCCCAGGGATGCAAAAAGCGAGGAGATGGAGGAGGAGTCCTCCAGGGAGTGGGAAGACTCCAAGAGGTGGAACAAAATGGATGAGCTGGCCAAGCAGCTGACATCTAAGAAGCGCATGGAGGAAAACAATAGTGAGGAAGACCCAGACAGGTCCATGAAAATAGCATTCAGGTCCCGCAAATATGACTTCAGTAGTCCAGAGGAAGATATGAGAAGGTCATGGAAGCGTCACTCAAAGGAGGACAGCAGTGAAGGTGGCTTCCCGCTTGCTCCCATGCCTGAAGAAAAAAAGGATGAGGAAGGCAGCGCTAATAGGAGAACGGAGGTTGGTGTACATAGGCTTAAGAATACATTCCACATGGTTATTGCTTGGGAATCCAAACTATGCTTGGAGATTTGGATGGTACTTTGGCATCATGCAGCCAGCTTTGGTTCTCTGTGACAGTAAGGAGATGTTTGGTGACCTTTTAGTCTTTCAGCCCTAGGTATTACTGAGATTTTCACCTGGCTGTGCCTTTGGTTTTCTTCCTTGTTTTAGTGACTAGTGCAAAAACATTCCCTGCCCCAGAGACCCTTAAAAACGAGACGGAACTTTCATGCTGGTCTGTGCTGGACATGGTAACCAGAGCTGTCTCTGAAGCCTGGGGTTGGGTCTTGTGTCCCAAAGCCCCTCCAAATCCAAGGGAAGGCTTTCCTTGGCTCAGGGATGGAGTGAGTAGTGTCAGACCTCCTACAGAGGCAAACCGGGGTGCAGCTGTGGTGAGAGAGCTGGGGTGTTGGAGAGGAAATGACAGATCCATGAACACATCTGAGCCAGGCTTCCATAATCAGAGACCTCCTTCCCTGATGCTTCGCATGGTACTGTGCCGTAGCTCAGCATCTCCCCCGGCAGCCAGGAGTGGTGGTTTTGCCTTTGTGCTGAGGCCCAGCTCCAGGCACTGATGTTTATCTGGGATGGATCAGGGGGCTGCATGGCAGGGCCGGGCACGGGGTCTGCAGGTGTTTGCCCTGGGACAAGCCACGATTCGGTGCCCAGGAACATACTGGGACAGTGGGTGAGGGAAGCCATTTTGCTGCAGCCCTTTTGCCCCCAAAACACCCTCTCTGCCCTTAGTCGTGCACCAAAACATTGCCTAAAGGTTGCCCATCAGCATCCCCTGCTGAGGGGGCACCTCCAGTTGTGCTGGTGCAAAGCAAAGCCAAGCGTCTCGGCTCCGAGCAGGGGTGCAGCAGGTCCCTGCTGAGGAGGTGGACACCCACCCCATCTGTCCCCTTGCCACCATCTGCTCACGTCCCAGGTCTCTCCCCCAAGGAGGCTGCTCCCCACCCATCCCTGCCAGCGGCTCTGGGGTGCACCTTGTCTGCAAGGTAGTGGGCTCAGCCTCCGAAGGGGAACAGGGAGGGAGGTTGTTGAGGCTGCAAAATGGCTATGTTTACAGTTGAGACAAGACTTTCTGGTGGGGCCTAGATTGAGGCGTCAGACAGCCACTGAGGGAAGGGAAGGAACAGGCTCTGGCTCTGCCAGAGCAGTTGCCACCCTGTCCTCCCTCCTGGCTTTTGGGCCACAGGGCTGCGTGGCTTGGCCGGTGAGACCAGCGTGGGCACAGCCGGGGGCTGCCAGTGCTGTCCCCTGCACTCACTGGGGCTCAGCCCGCAGGGCTGGGCAGGAGCGAGCTGGGGCACGTGGGCACAGTGCGGGGCACTGGCTTGGAGCTGGCCTCTCCTCTCTCCAGGCACTGCGAAAGATCTCAGCACTATTTTGCTGCTTTCTGGGGGCTCCAGCTGCAGCTGAGGCTCCCCTCCAGCAAGGTGAGCTTCAGCTGGCTGCTCCTGGGCTGCTTCAAACCAAACGCACTGAAACAGACGCTCGGGCTCGGTCTGGCTCCCTGGGCGCCGGCGGGCACCCTGGGCTGCCAGCACATTGCTGTAGCCGGAGCCTCCCCAGAGGCCGAGCCAAGGGCCCTGTGGAGAGGCAGGGCGACTTCTTCCCTGTTTAGGAAAACAGCTCAGGGACGAGAAAATTGAAGATTTTTTTTACATACTTAATTTTTTTCACACTGGCCACATGCAGTACAGGCCAGCGGCTCAGCGTTGGCCCATGCTTGGCGGCTGCTGCAGGCAGCAGCACGGCTTTGCTCCCTGCACATGGGAGAGGGGCCGTTGCCTCAGCTCTGCCGGCAGGAAAAGGCAATTTTAGCACCGATGGCCCTAAATTTGCTCCCACAGAGCCTGCCGCTGCGCTGGGTGGGCAACGATCTGCCCCGAGCCCCGGGTGACACAGCTGTGAGGGACAGGCAGGGCCACGTCTGGCAGTGAGACAGGGCTGGCTGTGCATGACCAGAGCTCAGGAAAAGCCACACAGCCTTGAGTTTGGGTACCAGCACTAAATAAAATGGCTTCAGGTGACAGCATAGATACACAAGAGCCACTGTAGAAAGGCCACCAAGCAACGGGCAGCTTGAGCCTTTCAACAGATGGCTTAGTCACTGTTTTCCCACTTCTTCCAGTACTGGAGGCGCATGGGGACACCCAACGCAGCGTGGGGAGAGGGGACACTGCTGTCCCCTCCATGAACGGGGCACATGCTGCACTTGCTGCAGGTGACAGGCACCCTGATTCCAGCGTGGGTCCCCCTCGGGGTCACAAGCCCTGCCAGCAAACCTGCTCTGGTGTGGGCTCCTCTCTCCACGGGTCCACAGGTCCTAGCATGAGCCTGCTCCAGCATGGGGCTCCTCACGGGGTCACAGCTTCCTATGGGGCATCCACCTGCTCCGGTGTGGGGTCAATTCCATGGGCTACAGGTGGATATGTGCTCCACCATGGACCTCCATGGGCTGCAGGAGCACAGCCTGCCTCACCGTGATCTGCTCCATGGGCTGCAGAGGAATCTCTGTTGTGGCAGCTGGAGCACCTCCTCCCCCTCCTTCTTCACTGACCTTGGTGTCTGCAGAGTTGTTTCTCTGATGTATTCTTACTCCTGTCTCCTGCTGCAGTTGCACAGGATTTTTTCTCCCCCCTTCTTAAACATGTTATCCCAGAGGCGCTACCATCATCACTGATGGGCTCCGCCTTGGCCAGCAGTGTCTTGGAGCCAGCTGGCACTGGCTCTATCAGACATGGGGGAAGCTTCTGGCAGCTTCTCATGGAAGCCACCCCTGTAGTCACCAGCTACCAAAACCTTGCCACGCAAACTCCATGCACCACCAACAACAACTAGCCCCAGGCAAGGCTTTCTGTAGCTCTGGGGGTGAGGGCAGCCTGTGGCCATGAGGTTGACACGTGTCTTGGGCTCTCGTTGCAGGACCAGGAGCTGGAGAGCCTGGCCGCCATCGAGGCTGAGCTGGAGCGCGTCGCCCACAAGCTGCACGAGCTGCGGCGAGGCTGAGGGCCCCAGCCCTCCCCACGCAGGCGAAAGCCGCCCTCCTCCTCACCACCGCGTTTCCATTTCCCGATTTAAAAGCAACTAAGCCGGAGCAGAAGCATCGTGCCTAGGAAGCTGACCTCGCTAGCGCCCAGGCCTGCCTCCCTCGCCGTAGTGTTGTGCCCATCGCCGCTTCTTCACCTCACGCTCCCCTGTCCACACGGATGACCACCCGCCCAGCTGGGCGCCGGTGGGCGCGAAGCGCGACCCACAAGTGTATTTTCTGTCTGGGTGGGGGTTTTTTCCCTCTTTTTTTTAAAAGACAAGACAGCTTTCTAGAAAGTTCTCCTTCCACCGGTAGTTTCACTGGATAAAAAACTGCAATAACTTGTTATCTTTTGATTAAAAGCTGAGAACTCTGACTGTAATATATTCTATATAAAAAATTTATCTAAGGAAAAATAAAAATGCAGTGGGTTCCTTCCTTTATTCCGGCAGCTTCAGTCGCAGTTGTCAGCACGCTGCAGGGCTGCACGGTCCTGGCGGAGGGTTGGTGGGGGGAATGGCGGCCTGTCCTCACCTCAGACATGTCGTGGTGGCGTCTCCCTCCCGACTGGACTCCAGCGCTGCTGCCTGCCAAGGCCCGGCACCGAGGACGCCTGCCCGAGGCCCCGAGCCCTGTGGGGCTCTCCCTGCCCGCCCCGGTGCTGGGTGTCCTGGGTGCTTCACTGAGACGCGGTCACATCCACAGTTCATCGATCAACATGGGGTTGACCAGAGGGAAACCAGTTTAGAAATTTAAACACTGGGGCAACACTTGACCGAGTAAAGCTATCTGGACAATGCACAAGTGGGCTAAAGACCAAAAAAAGTACCAGATCGGCTCGTCGTGAGGGAAACTACCGGTCTGTGTTCCCTCAGAGGTGAAGCGCGGTTCTGAGAGGACGTCCCTCCTGTGCAGGAGCCGTGGTGGCCTGCCGGCACAGCACTATCAGAGTAACCTTCCCCATGCTCTGGGCTTCAGGCTGCACGCCAGCCGGAGCACCGTGTGGTGCTAGGACGGGGGAAGCTGGCCTCAAAAGTCTCTGAACACCGACCATAAGGTTTTAGACCTTCTATGTGTATCAGCAGGAGAGGGAAAGAGCTCCCCGCTGCCAGGGCTGTATCCCTCTCCCCAGCCCGAAGCTCAGCTGTCTCCCATCGCCTGCAGAGCAGCCAAGATGCTCAGGGAGCGGCTGCCAGGCTTTGAACTCCACACACTCCTTTATTCTGCAGAAAACATCAGCGCTGCTGGCCCGCGGAGTGAATTGCCATGGGGGCGGGCATGCGGGGTCCCCTTGTGCGGGGGGTGGTGGGTGTCCAGAGCCGGCCTCCTCCGGCCCCCGGCGAGCTTCCCCAGGGGGGCAGGGGGCTGCAGAGCGGGCAGGGTCCCCTCGCCTCCAGCCCCGGCCGCCGCACGGCGCTGGGAGGAGGCGGCGAGGCCAAGGCACAGCCCAGAAGTGGCCCCGGCACAGGGCAGGAGCTGGGGCGAGGCGCAAGTCTGCCAACCCCATCCCGAGGAGATCACACCCTCACCAACCTCAGGGAACCAAAGCTGCTCCATGGAAACAGTACTCAAACGCCAGTGATTAGGGAGTTAACGCAGCTGTAAAAGTCACATTTTACATACTTCATTTAAATTTTAATTTGAATATTGTACTTAGTTCCTCTTTTTTTTTTGCCGCAGCATCTCGGCCAGTAGCATCACCCATACAACCGCTTGCAAACTCAGATCTGCATGTCACAACAAATTCACAGAAACCCTCAGCCACCCACCCCACCCTCGCCAATATGAAAATACCCCCCAAACCAAGAGACCAAACCAACCCCAAGGAACCAAACAACCCACCACAGAAACACAGCCATCTCCCACAGAGTTAGACCCAAGTTTTTCCACGCAGGATGGCGGCAGCAGGCAGAACTTGTCCATTGCTGCTACAAAACCAACACGAGGGAAAACCGCATTACTTGATGGAGCTGCTACAAACGCCGCCTTAACTGGGTAATGCAGTAATCACAAACATTTGGGACCCAAGCACTTTCTTCAAAGGAAAGTCGGAGCTCGAGGCCCGGGCCCGGGGCCTGGCAGGCTGCCTCACCAGCTCGTCGATGCCAGCCCTCAGACCGGCTGCGGCTCCGCGCTGCAGTGTCCCTCACCTCACCCTGATTACAAACCCTGCTAGGGTTGGAGCGATCAAGAATTCCCTACGGGGAAAGAGGAAGGAAGAATCAGTCCACAAGCCTATGCCAGGAATCAATTCTTCAGCACAGCAGTAGCCTGAATCCCAGCGATGTTTAGCTGTGTTATGTGGTAGCACAAAAACAGCCGACATCCCACCAGTGTTGGAAGGGAAACCAAATCAAATCTTGCTGGTACAAGGAGGTCTAAACTAAACGCAAACAACTGCACTGAGGAAGGATGTGAAAACCAAATCCTCATCAAAACGGGCTCCCCACAATGAGCTGCTCACCTCGCTGCCCTATCTGCTCATAAAGAGAAAGCAAAGTAGAATTTGTTATAAGGCATTTATTTTCATTACGTGTTGGAAAGGGACAATTCTGTCTTCAAAAGAATTACACAGATAATGCCACAATACCTACTGCATATTGCTTTACTGTCGAAACCAAAACATCGTCCAAAACAGGTGCCTGCCAAATGAAAAGAAAATGAATATATTACCACTGAAATCAATGCTGCTAGATGAAAGCACCCATCTTCACTGTCAGATCTGATCAGTCATGCAATTGAAGTAAGACACCAAATAGCAAGTGTTTTTGGTTTTTACAGTAAGCCGTGATCTTTTAAGGGTTCATATGACTCTATACAAATTTAAGTACAAAATGGGAATTATGTTTCAGAAATCATAGTAAACCAGGCTGAAGCGCATCACCAGACACACTTGTTAACACTGTACAGCTGGATCTGAACACAGGTATCGATGAGCTTGCAAAACTTAGCACATACACAAAGTGGTCCCCAAGGTTCAGCCATGCTTAGGTGGGGAGCGACGCTGGAGAGTGAGGGACGATATTCAACACTATTCACACCCGGAGGCCCAGTTTTTTCAGCACTGTTGGGATCCCAAGGAATTGTTGTTACTCCATTTTAAAAATGACTGCATTTTAGTGTGTGGTTCTCACAAAGTATACACAAGCTGTATCGAATACTGAATCAGAAATAAATAATAAAAGATACATCTAATACATCTTTTATTTTTAATATTTTTTTACAGCACTGACTTTACAAGAGGATAAACAATTCATTTTTAGGGGCTGCTAACATCTGAAACAAAGAAGTCACTATTTTATACTCAACATATACTCAACCTCTTAATAACTTCATATATGTATATATGACTTTTCACACAAAAAACTGTTAAAATAATTTATATCTAAAAACTACTGTGTAAAGAATGAAGGAGAAACAGAATGTGGATTTCTTTAAAAAGGATGGAGGAGGAAGACCTGATTTTCATGAACTCCATTTGCTATTTCAGCTGTTTCTGGAGTTTCCAGGAGACTTCCAGGCCATCAACAAAAACTTCTGAACACATCGGAAGCTCTCTGCAAACTCATGGCATGCTGGGCAAGGCCACCCACTAATGGGCTCTTGTGGCCCACCGGCATCTGCTGGCGTCCCCCCAGTGGACTCAGGGTGAGAAGGGCGGAGAGAAAGAGAAAATATCTCCCCAGACTGCTGTTAAAAATGGGGGAGTGAAATCCTGGCGCACTGGCAGCACGACGGCCACTGCCAGGATTTTACTCTCAAGCCCTAGCTGTCCTCACCCCCCTTCTGCATCAGATACAGGATGTTTTCTTACAGTGGATTTTTTTCTTCCACAGGAAAACTGCCCCAGCAGCAGGGGTGGACCAGACCCCAACAGCCACCTCCACATGCATAGCGAGAACGATTCCCTTTGCTTGCTACGGATGCTATTGTGCTTGTGTTGCCAGGGAATCGCTCTAACCTCTCCATTTATACCTGGATCCTCTCAAGAGTCAACAATCTTTAATAAATCCTGTGGCCATGTAAACAAGACAGAATCCAAGGAGGATCTGAAACCCATCTGGTCAAAAGCTCAAGGGCTGATGGTCTGGATCCACACATAGTGAACAGGGAAAGGAAAGGCAGTGAAGATGTGGAAAGTACTTTTCTGGAGGTTACATTCCTCTGAAATAGGTATTAAAGCAATATTACAAATAAAATCAGCAACGTGATCTGCAACAGTGTGTCTGTTCACCTATGAAAGCGAGAGATTATATTAAAGTAAATATTTTAATCTACACAAAGCATTTTCACATACTCCTAATTACAAAACATACAGTTGCAACACCATAAAGTAATTGTATACTGAATACAGAAATCAATACTTCTCCTACTCAAAAGGAGAGAGGAAAAGAAAACTAGCAGGGTAACACAAGTGAACTCCTGCAAGCGTGCACATGGGGAGACTGCTACAAACCCAAATTAGACTCTAGTCACTAAAAAACCAAAATCGAAGATTTTCTGCACAGCTGTGGAAGGCAAGGCTGCAAGCTGGTGTGAAAAAGCCTGACTCACTTGTCACTGCTGCCACGCAGAGACTCTGGGAAACCAGTGCTAGTCTAAGAACTGGTAAGCCTGGATTTTTTTGTATTGGATAGAAAGTACAGAAGCACTTTTCCTTTGTTTCCCTCCTTTTTGACAGACAATTCAAACACCTCTGGCCCCACTTTTTCTGTTGCCTTTGGACTGTATCCTGCCCCTGTTACCTACCCACTACTCCTCCCGGTTCTTCCTCGGCTGGATACAGCCCACGGTTAATCTGGAGGATTTATCTTGAGCAATTCTCATTACCTTGTGAAGCCTCAGGGTTGGGTTCTTGATTTGTACTCATCTATAACGAAAACAAATCAAACTGGTGGTTTTCCATCTGAGCAACCTGCTGCGGGCCTCCTCTGCACAAACATTCACATGCTGAGGTTGGGAATCTTTAAGCAGCCTTCTCACTCCAACAGTCTGAACAGTATTAATAAAAACAGCGCATCCTAACTACTGACCAGCCCAGTCAACTGGCTCCTGCAGCAGAGGTTGAACAGCCAGACGTGTGGGTAACCAAAGGCAAATCAGCAACGGCCCCGTGGCAGTTCTGCGTTACGCAAACCACAAGTGTTGGCCCTGATGCCCCAGTCAGGCTGCACTTCTGTAGCTGGTTTTCACGTAATGACGGGGATGTTCTGGGACAAACAGACAGGTCCTTGCAAACCCAAGCATAACGTGGCAAAGTCAGCTAGAGGGGGAGGAGGATGGTGATGGCTTTACATCGCAGGCAGTAATAATACCACTGTAGTTCTCTTCAACAGGGAAAAATCTTTACCTGCTGAAGCAGATGACACACTTACAGTGAAAACCAGAGTCCCATCTCCTCCATCACGCTGACACAAAACCTAGAGAAATTCCAGTCAAGTTGATGGTGTTCTTGTGGATTTCTAACAGTGAAGCAGAACAGAAACAGATCTCTAAGAAGCTAACTGGTGATCATGTAATTTTAATATAATATAATTGCTCCCATCAGCACAGCAAGAAAACACAGCACGACCTTTTCTAACCCACAGTAAAAGAATTAACAGAATTCAAACACACATTATGGAAAATCTCCCTCAGATTGTCTGCAATTTTAAGAGCAAGGGCATTCTGGTATGGTCTAATATTACTAGACTCCTCTACATTTATAACAGAAAAAGACAAGACTACAGAATATTAACCAACGTACTGTGAAGCTTATCTTAAATCAAAACTATCCTGAACTTCTCAAACAAGGCAGCAACTCAGAAAAGCACTTTAGCACAGGCTTAATAACATACGCATGCTCGAATGTTTTGCAATAATGTAATTGTATGTCTGGATACTTGGTAATTTACAGTTTTGGCTTTTAAAAGTTGGTCTCCCAATTTGCCCCTGTGATTTAGCAACATTCTAGTATATGAGCCATAACAATATTTTTTGCAAGAAAATATGGTAGTACAGCAATTGCATGGTAATTTATGTGAAAACTCTATTGTAATGCCACATCACAACAGGTACCTGCATATCTGCACCTGGTAAATTAAAGTGATACCGACACATTTGATAAATAAAAAATAAATTACAGACTATGGGAAAAATGTCACTGATCACACCAATGACCTAAACTTGTTTTTTAGTTACTGCCAAGGTCTGGAGTAATATTTAAATATAGTATTTCTGCAAGCCTTCAGAGAATTACAAAATAAACTTCTAACAATCATTTGTAAACAAGTTTAAAATGCACAATTATATTTCAGTAGTTTATTTTGGAGAAATAAAGCAGTGCAAAATAGGCCAACCAAAATTCAGAAGGCAGCCAGGAAAATAAAATTCTTATTTGATGTTCTAACTAGGAAACAGCATACAGACATTTCCATTGGATCCAACACTCAGATTCATGTAAACATACTTAGTTTGAAAGGTCTCGAGTTACTAACCCAGTTCTAACATCATTGCTTCTTCCCCACCACCCAATAAAAAAAACCAGAAATCCCCCCCCCCCCCAAAAAAAAA
>Ga0065711_1008609_pt1 | contig 19740 bp, 10 predicted proteins | sample Hoacrofraction12_FD_59098 | JGI IMG/M metagenome (GOLD analysis project Ga0065711, IMG submission 59098) | Hoatzin crop microbial communities from Cojedes, Venezuela - Epithelial fraction 12 v2 (version 2) | ecosystem: Host-associated > Birds > Digestive system > Esophagus > Crop | place... | reverse complement strand
GGCCGGGGGGAGGCCGTGGGCAGGGAAGGGTTCGTTGGGCGGGTTTGTTATCTTTATTTAATTTTCCTAATACAAGCAAATCCGAGATTTCCATAGCCAGATATTCGGGGGCCCCGATTTTACTGCCTTTAGGGGCGAATAAAATTGAAGCGAGGAGCAGAGAGAGGTAATCATCGCGAAATGTCTGCCAATTTATTATTTGTCATAAGCGTAATTTGCTTTCGCATGCAGAATTTCATGCGGTAGCGCAGAGTTGAGTGGCAAAATGCAAAAATCGGCTTTTCATCCGCTCTGAAGGTGAGCTGGGTTCAGTGGAGACATTAAATGGGGCTTTTAGCCAGCAGAGTTCTTGCTTAAACTGCCTGGTCTGGAAAATACCAACTTTCTTTGAGTGTTGTCTGCTCTCAAGAAGCAGAAATTAAAAAAGGGGGGGAAACCCCAAACCCCTTTGTGATTCTTTCCGTATTTGTTTCTGATTGCTGAGGCCGACAGCTTAAAAACCGCTCTTGGCAAGCCTGCCTTCCCGGTCCCGATCGATTCGGTGACCGTGCACCTAACCGTGGGTGACATCAGAGCTGTGTCCGCGTTCGTGGACTGCAGCAGCGGGGACGAAGGTGGGGGCCGTCCGTTACGGGACGAGTCGCCTCCAGAAAAGACGTCTGCTAAATCTCCGAGGTGGGAAGTTTGTTCTAGTGGCTTTTTTTGGTTTTTCCCCTACCTGGAACGGAGGGTTGCTAGTACTCCGCAGCCTGGGGTTTTGCGAGGTGCTCAAATAGTATTTGAGGCTGGAAGGTACGTTTTGCCTCGCTCGACTTTCTCACTTGTCTTTTTGTAAATGCTCTCCTGTTTTAGAAATCTCTCCTCTTTGGGGTCAAATCGTTAGCAGGCAGAAGCAAATGTTAACTTTGGTGGATGCTGCTTGTACCCTCTGTTTACGGTTGGACCTGAGATGTAGTAGGAGATTAAAGAAATGAATTTTTGTCTCTTTTGCAAGAAATTCATCAATATGAAAATTTAAGAAGACGAAAAATTAATTCTATAGTTTCCAGTAGAAACTGGTACTCTGTAAAATGTAGTTGGTAGTTGAATTTAATTCCAGCCATAGTGAAGGCTTGTGTTTGAGCGTAAAGCACTTGTGTTTGAGTGTAAATGTTTCACTAAAATAATTGAAAGCCATTCCTAAGCGAAGACGTGGCTTGGAGGTTTTGCCTTCCTGTGTGTTGTAGGAGATAAGGGTGTCCGAAAGATCAGTTTAAACACACAAAGCAGAAGTAGAAGCCGTATTGACCGAGTTTTCAGCCAGTGATTTCAGCATTATATGCAGACTCTTGTATCAGTTGTTAATGCTGATGGCAAACATCCCTAAACCGGGGATCATCTTAGCGTGTCAGACTTACCGGGATGCTTTTCTTTTTAAGAATGCTACTGTTTACTAAAAGCAGGATGATTTATGCTTCTTTCTGATGCAGGAGGTTGGTTTTGGTGTGCTGTGGGTACTCGATCACTTCCCTCCAATGCCAAGGATGAATTTGTAGTGAATACAGGAGCAAATGTGCGTGATGCAGGAGTTCTGAGGACCAAATACGATATAATTCTGAGTGGCTGATAAACAAGAGAGAGTGTGTCAACATGCTAATTGCACGGAAGTTTCAGAACACAGTGTTCTAGCCCTCAACTGTGCCTTCGCTGGATAGATAATTTGCATTTATTTAAAGAAAAATCAGTCGTGGAAATAATACTGTTCCGTTTTTAAAACTGGAATCTAAGAGAAATATCAAGGTTTCAGAGTGACAACTTGCATTTGCAGTATGAAGATTTAGTGAGTGTTCTGAAGTCACCGAGTCTTTTAGGACAGCTAAAGGCTTTACATGGCTCGTTCTAGTTTTGTAAATCATGTCATCCAGCCATTTTAGCGGTGATGAGCAATTGATTTAACGATGACATTTCATGGCTTTTCATTTGCAGATGGTATCTACCTCTACAGGCGAGATACCCGTTGCCTGTGGAAGTGATGTCAAACTCAAAGTTTTAACTCGTGGTGGCTGCGGGAGGTCCAGATTTAGGTGAACAGCGTATCTGATGGGTTGGGTTTGGCTTAGATACCTTCGAACTTCTGCTGTCTCAGTTAAATGCTTTGCGCGAGTGGGCAAACTGTTAGAAAATGAGTAGTAAGGGAGTAAACCAGAACAGATGGAGGGCTGGCCAAAGTGATTGAAAGGGCTCTTTCTTCCCCTGGTTTTGATTTTTCTCTGTGAAATTAGATAACTGTAACCTTTTTGCTCTTCTAAAGAATCAAAGTTTTTTTTCTTAAGGTGAAGTACCATCAACAATGCTTTATGAAATAGGGTTTTTTACTGACAAGTTCAAAGCTGTGTATAAAATCTGTGTTGTTCAGTTGCATCAAACCCTCGTATGCATTTGCCTTCAATACCTGCTGAAAGCTTTGTGTTTTTTGTTTTCTCAGAAAGCTTCACTGAACCGTACTTTTGTTTTACCAGCAGACTTTCAAAGTAGGGGGTAATTAGCTTCTTAGTTCGTATTAAAGTGGTTGTAAAAGAATATGGCTAATACATTTTTTTTTTTTTTTTAAACAGGTTAAAAAGTTACACATTTGTAGGGTGAACTGTGTGCAGTGTAAGATGTGGGTAGTATAAAAAAAACCCATAAAATCTGTACAATCTGTTGCTCCCGGGCTCGTGTACCCACCAGACACCTGTGGGACACGGTTGTTGAAGCAGAAAGCCAATGGCGTGTAAATTCTCACTCTTAACTGAGGTTATTGTCATCTGCCTTGCCGCTGTGTCCCTGATGCGTGTGCTGCTCTCCAAACACAGATCCCCCTGCTGCAGAGCTGGCAGTTTAAATTCGATATAACACCGCTCCGTGGTAGTAGTGTGAAGGGCTTTCGGGAAGACGGTGCCTAGGAATAAAAGTGACGAGCACTTATTTACACTGTATTATCATTTGTGTCTTAAAGTTATGTCTATGGAAAATATTCTTCCTCATACACTACCTTCACTGTCTAGAATGTCTCGCTCGCTGTCATATAAATGTCCAGTGTTTAAGTGCCTCTGTAAATAATAATAAATGAAGAACTATAATTGAATATCTTGCCAAAAGTCTTTCAGTTTCTCCTGGCAGAGCTTTGATGCGAGCTGAAGGTCTGCAAATTCGAAAGGTAACAACCTCAGAAGAAAGCATTTCACATCGGCGTGCCTTGCCAGCAGCAGCTCCTCCTGTAAATCACGCCAGCGGTACCTGAAGTTCCTTGGGTTACTGCAACTGGAGATGGCTGTGCCCCCAAACTATTTAAAGCTTTACAGTGCAAAATAAAGCTTAGCATTCTGTTTGGAAAGTGAAACACAGCTGCGGTATATATCTCAGTAGGGCTATAATGTTCTGGCTTTTTTCTTCCCTCTCTGTCTCAATCGTTGCAAGCCAAGTGGGCAGTTACATTTCTGTGAATTTTTTTCCACGTTTTCTTAGAGGAATCCTTCAAAGAATTTACGTTTGTAGCGACAGAGGTACAGATGGTCTAGCCAACGATCATCTTTGCATCTGAAACAAAGGAGGTACTGTTCTAGCTCAAACGTGACTGGTTCTTAATCAAAGGCTGCAAGTAAATGGAGAGCTAGTAAGACGTTTGTAAACCCGTGTGCAAACTCGTTGTGCTTTCTCCAGTGGGATAACAATCTAGTTGCTTTGCAGTTATCTTTTTTTTAATCTTCAGTAGCTAAATTAGAGTTGAGCGCTGCACGTCAGACATTTCAGCATGCAGTTGGTGGCATGACGGACGGTTTCATACATGGGGGGGAAGGAGACGGCTAGAGCAGGTATCTAGAGAGGTGGTGGTTCGGTGGCTGTCAGGAAGGCGCAGGTGAGCCTCTGGGGCAGGGGAAGCGCTATCTGCGCTGCTGCACAGGCTGTCAGAGTGACAGTCACGCTGCAGAGTGCCTGTAAGAGGGAGGATGCAGATATAAAGAGGATAGATTGCTGTGGCTTTGGCAGCGGCACAGAAAATGGGAAGGAAGAGCTTAAGAAAATGAATTAGAGCGAGGCAACGGAGTTCAGAGCCAGCAGAGTGATGGTGAAATGAGGGGAGTGGACAACAAAGTGTGGAAAGCTGCCTCTTTTGGGAAGGGTTAGGTGAAACAATAGACCGAGTGAGGAAATGGGGTGCGAAGGGGAGAAGGAGAATACAAAGATGCAGAAGAGAGGTTACAAAGAAGAAAAGTTATCTGAAGCTTGTGGGCAGAAGCCATCAGTTTATACAGGTGAGGGAAAACTGCAGATGCTCCATCTGTAGCGAAAATTCTGAAACTAAATTGCTTCTAGTTCTTAACAGAAAAAAGTTACAGTTTCTTGAGGAGACTAAATGTTACTGTTTCACCAAAGGCTTTTTAAATCTCATTTGAGATTCAGAGACTTTGTTTGCCTCACAATGCAGTTGAATTTTCTAACATGACTGCGTTTTCCAGCCTTTACAACAATGCTAAGCAGGAAGGATGCAGCAGAGAAGGCTCCCTTGCTGCTGAAACACGAGTGTCGCTTCCTGCGTGCGTGAGCACCGCTGGGTGGTTCTCAGGGCGATGGGCTGCCTGTGAGCTCTGCCTTGGGACCGGGAGGTCCTGGGCTGTGCTCGTAAATCCAGCGTCCAGGTGTCACCGGGGAATGAGATCACATCTCTGCAGGCACGCTGGTATGCGCGCCAGCTGCCCGCTCTGAAGTGCTATCGGGTTGCTCCTTTGAAAACTTGTAAAGCACATGTATGCTGTTTCTGCGTTTCAGACCGCGCTGACTGTATCCCTTAGGCAGAGCTGCTGAACGCTGCTAAAAATTTGGGTCGCCCACAAGCGTTACAGCAGCATCCCAGCAAAACAAACCGCCTTGTTACAAGCTGTACCTGTAGAGAGACCTGGGAAGGCTCCTTGAAGGATGAATGCACCTTTTCACTTCATGCGTGTTCTCTAAAACACCCTCGCTACTTGTACGGTCAACTGGGTGTCTGTCTTTTGCTGCGCTGTGTTTTATGGCTGTGGAGTTTGGAGGTCACTGTTGCTTTGGCATTTTCAGTTTCGTCTTCCTGTGCTGCTTTGAGTGCTTGTGCAGCAGCGTGCAGAGCGCGATTGCCGGTGGGTTTTCAATGAAATGGATGTTGCAGCCAACGTGCCAATGCGAGAAGAATGATGTGTGGGAGAGAATAAGAGACCATGGCTGTAAAAGGGCTGCTCTGTGACAAGTAATTTTTTGTTGTTGCAAGGGAGAAAATAAATCAAAGGGAAATGAGAATACTTACTGAGTTGTTTAATGCTGATTAATAACAATACTTATATTTCAGCTTTTTTTCTCTGGTGATGTCTTCTTTAAACTAATGCCACTGTTTATGTTGTTATGTAATCTGATTTCTTGGTTTGATTTTCATGGTATTGATAGTATTTCATTATCCACAGAAAATCCACTTTTTCTGGAAAATCCCTTCCTTCCCCACTTTATTGGTGTGTTTATGAGCTTAGTGGTGCGACATCTGACAGCCTGCTCCATTTTCCTGTGCTACTTCCACACATTTCCCAACATGAGCAGTGCATGACCGAGACCAGATAATGCAAAAATTATGCAATGCCATTTGTATTTTAACAACAACAAAGCACTGAACCTTTTTGGAAACTTAATTTGCTTCTCGTGCAGGCTAAATTAACGATGGGAGTGTTTGAAGACATGGTGTTTCTTCATTCCCTTGTTAATCCAGGACCCCTCAGGAGATGCATCCCTGTATTTCCACCCCAGGAAATTAATGTTTTTATTGGGGGTCAAAGAGTAGTTCGTCCTGGGCCTATTTTTTATACGAATGCAGACAGAAGTTTGTAAGATGTAGGTAGGTACCTACTTGCTATGAATAGGGACTGGTGTGCTTTCTGGGTAAACTGGTGAGAAAAAGCATTTTGGGTCACTTTTTAGCTGTAGCAGTGCTATGGATTTTTGTCTTGTTCATTGACTTAGAGGAGAGACACAACTATATATCCAGTGTTATGGGTTGCAGGGCTGCGTTCTGGGTTTCATACTGTTGAGTTTTGGTACAAAAGAAGTTGTGACAGCTTGTGCTCTTTGCCTTTTTGAGGCGTATGTTTGTATGTCAGGATGCCTGACCAAAATGCATACAGCTTTTTGAAAATCTGTACTCAGAATCTGTTTATAAAACTGAAGTTACAATTACAGGTTGTATCTGCTAGAGGATCTTTTAGGCAAATCTATTTGGGCAGCAAGGGGCTAGCCAGGGAAACTCGATACTCAGGCTGTCTCCATCACATCAGTACTTCTCAAGACAAAAATCAGACCTGTGCTGTAACAGTTGCAAATACGTTTAAGGAATGCCTTCAAGGCGAAGTGCCTCTCCTTCCAACACCCTGCTGCTCAGCTGTGACTTAGCAAATCAGTACATTTATATAATTTTGATAGCTGGCTTCTTACTGAGCTATACTGTACTCTTAAAATTCTGAGTCATATGCCTCGACATGTTATCACTTTACTTGGCAGCCTTAAAAATCCTACATTGGACACGGTATCAGGCTTACAGTGCTGCTTTGTCCTTGAAATGTCACATGCAGTTGACTGTTGCTTTACCGGTGGTAGAAAAGCAAAAGATCGCCCCATGATGAAGATGCTCCTTTCTCCAGGCAGCTGTGGGCAGTCGAGGACATGACTGTCCCCATCGACACGGTTTCTTGGCACAGCTGTGACCAGTGACAGTTAGTTCTCCAACCCTTCTCCAAGCTGCTGGCCCTTGGGGCACAGTTGTGGAGGCTGGAGAACGCTCGGTTTGGCTCTCTGGAGGGGTTGGAGAGCAGAGGAAAGGGTGAGAGGCAGCAGTGAAATGTTCTTCTGCGGGTATTGCAGCCTTATGTTCTAGAAAACACCGCTGTTGCTTCTGGCTGCTGTTAGGGGAAATTTTGTAGGCCCTATCTCAACCTTGTTTGAAGATCTGACTGGAAGGTGCACAGTCCCGTCTCTCCAGGATACCCCCTCTGTTACACACGTAGGGTGGGCTTGCTGCAGACTCCTGCTCCTCTTAGGTGCTATGGTGAAAGCTGCTTTAAATTAGTCGTGTAGAGTGCAAGTGTACTGCTGAAAGTACTGGATGAAGGCCTTTTAATCATCTTGCTCAGTAAGAGGTGGCTTCTTGTGTCGGGAGTAGCATGCCTTGGCTTACTCTCTTCTAGATTGTTTTCTAGAGCCACAGTGATACTGAAAATTTCCTGGGTTCAGTGCTGTCACTCACATCAAAAATGTCTTGAAGACTGCACCTCTGTGCTGCAGATATGTAAGGCAAGTCAGGTCATTGAGTCTGGAAACAGGGAAACAATCATTGCAATGAAAGGCTTCAGGGTGTGCGTATGGCAAGTTAGGAGAACTGCGTTGAAAACCTGTGTGCTACCGTTCCGGCAGTTCACGGAGCGGGCTTGTGAGGCGTGAGCCGGTGGTTGGAGCTTTAGCGTTTGCTTCGTTATTTGCATTGTAGTTGCTTCTCATCTTCCTTCATCTTGCAAGGTGAGCTGTAGCCCCAAAACACTTGTTGTGCGCTGGGTGATTCAGGGCAGGGGAAGGAACAATTTCTTGTCCATAAATCCGTTTCCTTGTCTTAGAGATCCACCAATCCGATGATCCCACTAACGTAGCCGGTACCGGACTGGTAAGGTGCCTAGGCGGCCTTGTCTGCCCAACAGCATTAGAAGTACGTAACTGGGATTTCGTTCAAGAAAGCAGTAGGTACACCAAGCTGAAGATGATTGGCTGCTCTCTTTTAACAGACAAGTCTGAGAAGGAAAACCCATTCGAATCCCCTTTCATTCTGGATTGGTGGATCTGAAGCCCAGAAAGAAAGTTTCAGGTAAGAAGTCACCCTGTACTCTATCTTGCTGCTTCCGCTTAGATGAGTTTGTCTGCAAATTCAGTACCTTGCTTTAACTGCTTGATGTCCCTGAAGTGTTAGAACACACCGAGTTAGCTGCTGAGCTCAGGGTGAGAAACGGCGTATTCGGTAAATAGACATTCACTTTATTAGGAAATCGCAGATCTGCTCTGCAAAACGAACCTCGGAACCTACAGAAAACTTGCCTTCTGTGGAGCCGGGAGGCGGTGTCTGCGGGTACAGGGGCACTAAGCAGGAGGTTTCCAAGTGCTGCTTCTGAAAGGAGAAGGCAGCCGTACCGGTGACTTCGCTGAACTTCGCAGTCAAGTTCAGGAAAGGAATAGCTATCCACTCAGATTTCTCGCCATGTTCTCTGATGAGTTCATCAGAAATTTAGAGAACTTGTCTAGCTGTTCGTAGTACAAATTCCAGTAGCTTTATCCTGCTGAAATGCCGTTTGAAATTCTGTAGTGGGCAGCGCTTGGAGTCGGCCTTTCAAACCTTTCACAAGATTTCAGTGTAAAGTTCTGTTCCTAGTTGTGTCAAAGCATAGCTGAGCCAGTTGTGGTTTTCAAGAGGAGCTTGAAAGTTACAGCGGGTTTATTTCAGAGTAGGGGAGTGTGGTTGTATTTTGAGTCCCATTCATGGGAGAGTTTGAGATGTCTGTAAGATACTATGTTGTCGCCTTTTACAGTCAAGTTTGGAAGGTGTTTGTGTGCCTTAGGAAGGAAAGCCACCTCCCTGGCTGATAGGAAAATAAAGTTATGCGAGTTAAATATCCGGTGTGAACAGGTGACCTGCACCTCTCCTAATGCCCAGCTTTATGTAAGTTAGTGCTTTAATGAACTTGGCAACTTATTTCTAAAGTTAGTACGAAGCAGTGTGCCTCAATTCCTTGTGATATTAATAGCAATAACACTGAGCCGCTTGAGTGTTCTCCTTTGTAGGCAGCTATTAAAGCAAATGTTAAGGCCTCAATATTTAATCTACTGTAGAAGAAACTCTTGTAGGTGCTGTTGATCTCCTGTATTGTTTTAGCTCTGCGTTTGTTTTGCTGGCGTGGTATTTTGTGCCAAATTTATACTTGAATTTAATTGATGAATAGATACATAATGAATTATTTGTGCCCAGGGTACTGTTGTTTCCTGGTTTGATTTTTTGAGTACTTGAATTTTGTTTGGTTAGGGTGGAAAAGTCTTTGACATTCTTTTTCAGTATAATTCTTTAAAAAAAATTAACGACTGAGGGGAAAATCTACGGGAAATACTCATTAACCTTAGTCTGACACATTTTGTGCAGTCTCATCTAATATCAAACTGAATTTGTCCCCCACACACATCAGACTCAGCTTGGAGTTAACACTGTGAAACAACATCTTCCCATGGAATACCTGCTGTTCGGGGTGTGCCTTTTTCTAAAACGAGAGACTGGGGAGGCAGAAGTGAACTTGGCGTTTGTAATGATGAAAACTGAAAAGAGGAAGTAATTTAAAATACACTGAGGGGGAAAAAAAGGGGAAGCCTAAATGTGTACTCCTGCTGATTAAGATCCCCGTTGTTATGATATTTAATATTGCTTAACTTTTTGAAGCATGACACAGTCGTATCAAAGGCAGCAGTAAAGCTAAGTTGAACTTGAGTGCAAGTATATGCAGGTTGGAGGCTTAGTGCTTGCCCAGGTTTTGAATCTTACATTTCAGAAGGTAAAACGTAAGTCAGCTGTCAAAGGCTATGTGAATATTCCTCTGCAGCATTTGATGTGCAAACCCTGAATGTGAAGCTAGCGTTTTATTACATACTGAGCTCCGACTTCATATGCATTTAAACTCAGCAAGTTAACATGCACACTGCCTTGTCTATACTGGGTGTTTAGGTGGGGTTAATATATTTTTTAGATTGTGTTAGGTCTCATCCTTAAAAATTTAATACAGAAAAAAGTCTAAGACAACTTTTAACATCTTAGACAAGTCTCAGCCACGTTTTTCCTAAGTGTTTGACTTACACAAAGTTTCTGCTATTTCAGTTGGCAGCACTAGCTCTCTTTTCAGGGTTTCCCTTCTTTCACCCCCGTTATGATTTACTGTGAGCAGGTGTGCTGCTGTGTGTAGATGTCTGTAACACCTCTGTTCCTGCTGCTTAAGAGCATAGGAAAGCCATTTTTCTTTTGAAGTGGCCTTTTTTTAATGTAACATAGGATGTGATGATGCAGAAAGGAACGCCGTGCTTCTGGAGTTTTGAAACTGTGGGGATTGGGATGTAAGTACTTGAAGGAGGCAAGGGTTAATCTAAATACTTTGTATTTTGGAAAATTTAGATTATTTCAGTTAACATTTGGAGTGACTTACTAGGATTTTCTTCCTAGTCTTTTGTATCTTCCTGAAAGTGAGATACTGCATCTCATGACTCTTACCCTGATGAATAAATTATAATGGAGTAAAATTGTTGTTATGTTCAAAGAAAGCATTTAATCTTTTCTCCACTGAACCCATATTCCTTTTGTAGCATTCGTTTTGCTGTAGCAAACGCATACTTTGATCTTCAGGAGCAGAGTGGGACTGCGTTACCGATCGCCCTTCTGTGAATTCATTGTCCTATCTAGAAGAACGGTGTGGTAATGAGGAGATTTTATCTGATAAATTATTTTCCCTTTGTCTTGTTTCAAATTTCCTGATTCCTCACTTAGTATTTTTCCCCAAATGCAAGACACTTACGTGCAGATCTTGAATGGCTGTTGGAAGGTTGTAACATTGAGCAATTTGTGTTTTCAATGGCAATGATTTAGCTAAATAGATTTTTCTAATGGGAGTATGACTCAGCTATCGGTTACCTATTTTTTTTTTTTTAGAATGATCTGATAACAATGAAGGAAAAATCAAAAACATTTCACAAGTTAAAATGTTTGCTACTCTGTGGATACTTATTTTTGAGAAATTGGCTTTTGCATTTGTAGTTCATCAGCGAACAGAAATGCAAGAGTAAATTACTTTTAAGAGAACTTTCTTGACCTGAGAATGTAGCCATTCTTAAATCGAAGCAGAACACCTGAAAGCATGTGTAAAACTCCATGGATTTTGGAAATACATTGTACAAATGGTGCTCAGCCTTCCGAATCAGACACTCAAAACTGGACGTGAGGTTGCATTTTGGACATGGAAAAGGTGGTGATGTGATGGCACCGATTCTGACAGACTTGTGTGGAGCATGTGAATACACTGCACCTCTCAAGGGACACCTTGGTTCTGAAATGAGAACAGGAACAGTACAATGTACTACTGTTGGTCTGATGTAAATTGTTTCTTTGTTTCCGAGTACCTCAGCAAAGATATTCAATCCTGTGCCAAAACGTGCAGCGCAGTGAATGTGTTACCGTGCCAAGCCAGGCTGTCGCTTGTGGAACACGCCTGTTTGTGTTACGTGCATGCCCCCACACTTTATTTCCAACTAAGTATTCACACTGAAGAGTATATGTTGACATTTTTACTTTTTGACTTCTTGCAAATATTGAAACTACTTGCTCCGATATCTAGATGGTTCAACACTGTTCTCCTTGTCACTATTTTGAGTGAATCACTTAAGGTAAAAACACCAGGTAAGATCTGAATGGTATCCCGGCTAGCAAAGGGGATGGAGTTTGAGTAGTTGGCAGCTACTCCCTGCTGAGTGTAAAATAATACTGAAGGCCTTTGAAGATTGTTACTGCTGGATATTTTTTTCTGTCTTACTGTGTTTAGCGCTGATTTTTGAGAAACTGAGATCTGAGCTTGATAGTAAATTTGACTTAGGACCCTATGGCTTTCATGAACAGTCGTACTGTCCTTTAGTCTAAGTTTGCTTTTCAGAATATCCGTTTTCTTAGCATTAAATCTGAGCTGCTGGGGGAAGTGCCCGTCATTCCCAGCCATGGAGAGCGTTTTACATAACAGCAGTTACCCTATTAATTTATCACTATTAAGTGCTAATGGAAATAAAGAATTATTGGTTCTGTTGGTCCAGGCCTAAATCAAAGTAAACTAAGCAGTAAATTGCCAGTGCTGAATAGCATTCAGGTCTGTTACAGCTAAAAACCTGAAGAGAGTTCAGAGCGAAGGTTGAAATGTTTTGGGTGTACCTGACTTTGCCAGTCTGAATTTCTATTCATAGCTCTGTGGACGTCTAGAACGTGAGCTAAGCTGACTAAGGAGCTGGTTTGTTGTCACAGGAAGGTTGGGAAAAGCATTTCAGACTTCGGGATTTGAAAACCTGAATGATTTGTTAGGTTCTTATGTTCAATTTCATTTTGTAATAAGCTGCGTAAGAAAAAAGTTGTTGCAGGAGGAGTGAATTCATATAATTAGTAGTGCTTCTTAAGAAGACAGTAAATTAGCTCCTTCATTTGTTTCACTGTGTGTTTCTCTGAAATTCCAAAATACCTCTCCTCGCAAGTCTTTCCTGGACCCTGTCTAGAAACAGATTTTGAAAAGCAAGGGTCTTTTTTGCTTTAAGAACAGANTTTCCCAAACTGTAAACACACCAATAAATTTTGATTCCTTAAGTTATCTTGTGTAAATAAAATGAATGCAGTGAAAAATTCCGACTTCTGTAAACACTTTATAAAACTTCCAGCTTTAAGGCTTGGTTACGTAAATGCTGTCATTCTTAATTATAACACTGCAGTATTTCCATCACTGGGTACCAAAGCTGTATTCGTTCCACCAGGAACAGAGGCTAGGATCTGTATTCATTTCTTCAGCAATTTAGTGGTCTTTGTAGGATAAATGGGTGATTTTTTTTTTTTTTTTATTAAGGGGTCAGAAAGTGTGAGGATTTCTCTTTGGATGTAACTCTTAATTTCAGATGCACTGAAATGAAACGTTTCTGGACATTTTACAGTGCAGTGATAAAATAGCAGCACCGTACACCCATGAGAAGTACCAGGTGATTCAAAACTTTGGATTGTTCAGGGGCTGATACGTACTTTTTTTGGTACCTCTGTCATAAACGTGACCACCTACAAAGCTGATTTATTGAAAGAACACTGCTGCGTGCTTTACTATTAATATAAGAAGTTCGTAGCATCTGACCTTTAAAGACATTGAAGCATACTCCTTTTTTACTGATACTACTGAGATTTTATAGTGTCAAATGCAAGCATTTGCATAGGTTTCTTAAATTTGAGATTTAAGATTGAAACATAGGACTTGAAATGTAATTCCTGAGGCTCAGCCACCAAAGCAGTTCTTTATGTATAGAATCTCAGTCAATCATATAATAATAAAATTAGTGTATTAATCTTTCCAAATATAAGGCATCTAAAAGATCAGAATGAGGGTTTCTCTATTTGTCTTTATTCTTTCAGCATCGCTCACCACTTGCCACGCAGCTGCGAAGCCCCTCTTTCCTCTGCTTGGTCCTCCCCTGCGAGCGGTGCGTTCGGATGTCCTGCTGCCAGTCGATTAGAACTCTGCCTTGCAGATCAGTTTGTTCCTTAACATTTGAGTTTTGATTGGTTTTACCTTAACCTGTATGGCTCTGCTGTCTGCCGGTGGGATTGACACTGGCTTACATGTGCGCTTAATACTATGTGCATGTAATATTATGCCCATTTGCCACTCATTTTCCCTTTCCCAAAGTCTGTATTAAATAGTGCTGTAGCTCCCTGGGATCCTGGTGAAAGGCGAGTGGAAAGTGAAGGCAGAAGTTCAGGCTCCTGTTAAGCAAAAATTAAATCTTTGGTACTCTATTATGCTTACGTTTATGGCTGTTCCTACGCAGTCAGGGTCAAGAAATAACATGTCAGTGAAGCACACAAATATTTGCACATTCTTGTTTTAGTGTGAAGTAGAACATAATATTTAATTAATGGTATTGTGCAGTATCATTACTGTAGCTAAGCATCCAGTGATTTATAAAAATCCTTGTATTCAGGGTTTCATAATACTGTGGAAAGGTTTCTGTGTGGCTTAAGCTTGGCATGGAAATGGCCTCTGTATTTAATGTATTTTGAACTAAATTAAAAACTTGTTCTCAAGTTACTCATATTTCTCTTGTAAGTTCTTAATATTAAGCTTATTTAACTAGAGTAATTCCCAAAAGAAAGGACAGTCTATTAACCTAAACCAGTGATTTTTAGCTTATAATTTGTGGACTCCTGTAGGGGTAGATTCATTATACACACAGTTTTGTAGATCTTATCTGAAAATCTTAGGAGAGAAGCTTGTTGCATTTCTCCATCAATGACTTTTGCCAAGTGCTGTGAGCAGAATTAAAATCTCTACTGGACCTGTATGTTGAAAAATGCAAAAATTTTGCTTGGGCCTTAATAAATACCTGCAGCAATGCCCTTGATTTTGACGGTTCGGTGTTGCAGAAACACCATACAGGTATTGTGCCAAATAGGATTAAATAGTGAAAAGGTTTAGAAAGGAAGCTTCTTGACTTATATACACTTGTTTTGAAGCAGAGCTGTAAATGATTTATATAAGATGGTTTATAAATGGTTTATAAAACATCCTTCATCTTCAGTAGCATGATCAGTCGGTACATCCTATCTTTCTTTAAAAATATTAAAATTTTTTTTTTTTGGTGTCTCATTGAAATTAAGGTCAGTTCCCTAATGTCACTGGCTGACTATCTTAGAACAATTCTGGGAACTAAATTTCAAGTGTTTGTATGAGGACATGTCAAAGTAAATTATTGCAAAGTAATTATAGATATACTGGATTAATTACTTCATAGCTAAATGAAGATCACATTTCTCTAAATTTTAAAAAAGAAACTTTTAATAATAGAAGACTGATTTTATTTTGATATTGAAGGAAGACTAATACAATGCAGCATAAATTTTTTTTTTTTTAATTCTACATAAGGTATATGCACCCACTCTTTACATGACAAGTGCATGGTACAGAGCATCCGTATGGAATCTCAGCTTTCCTCTTGGATAAGAGGAGAGGGAATTCCAGTGTGTTTTGGTACTGCTAGGGTCATTCTTGTCCTGTTTTTGTTTGAATTTCTCTCCTTAGCACAGAGATGAAAATGTTAGGTTTTCTTTTTGTTTTATTCCTAAGATATGAAATATAAATAAAAGTTTTTGGCCTTTTGAGTTGCTGTGGGCTCCCTCCTTCCCCTCGTTACTGGCACAGTAACCACTTTCCCTGAGGCTGCACCTCCGGTTATTCCACTTTCAGCTTGGATCTGTGTGGGATTTTTCTTTTCAGGCTTTGGTGTTTGTTCTAACTAAATTGGAAGTCTGTGTGAACAATATTGAAAGCTAAGTCTGTGCCAAATTTTAGAGCTGGGTTTGTGCACTGCTTGACAGTGGGGAATTGAATCCTTTTCCCTAGCTTCATCTGATGGTTATGTGGGGTATGTATGGTGCTGTCCTTAAAAGGAGCTGTGAAATAAAATCGTGGAGCTACAAAAGGTTTGGGGAGGGAGTCCGCATCAAATTTCTTCCGCTTCAGAAAAGAAACAAAAAAGATTTCCAAACTTTTCCTAACTTCTAGTGTCAGCAATGTGGAGTCTGGTCGTTCAGCTTGGTGCTTTCTGGCTTGGGTGGTGGTACGAGTAGTAAATGTTGTTAGGGTATAATTTGGCTTCAGGATAACCCTCCACTGATAATACAAACCTTTTTTTTCCCCAGTAACCCCTTTAATCAGGATACCATGCTTCTTGACTAAGCAGAACTTGGTCCTGCAATTTGAACTTAGCTAGCTGGTGTTCCTCTCTAAAAAACACTTGTATTTTTTTGTTGTGTCAGTGTCCCAGTACATAGGCTGTAACCTCAGAAGTTAATGTGGGCTTTGCTGTCGGAATAAAGAAGCACAAATTGTTTGAGAAAGTCGGGACGGTGCAGGGTGCCAAACCTTAATTACCGAAGCTCCTCCAGGTTGTATTCTAAAGACTTGCCACCCTAATGAAAAGCTCCCGCGCTTTTGTTCCCTGAGGGTGACCGCAAAGGTAAAAACCTCGCAAGCAATGACGGCCCGGCCAGTTTGCTGCGTAAGGCGTCTTCCCCCGCAGCGGCAGAACTTCGGCGGTCGGTAGCCGTGGGTGGACGCGTCGCCGAACTGACGGACCCACACTGTAACAACTCTGATACTACTGGTAGTAAGTTAAATTGTTCAGCTGGGCACTAGAGCCGAGTGGCTGCAAATGAGGAAAATCAGCTCGTTACCCTTGATAGGACGGAGGGATGGCTTATTTTCTGAGAAGGATCTTCAGTCATTATTTTACCCTTGGCCGCTAACCTTGTGATTAATGTAGAAGTAACATAGATAAGTACCCACGTTAACATACTAATGAGTTGCCTGCCTTGAGTGATTTGTTGTGGCATCTAACTGCTTCTTCTCTTCCTTCCTTTTTGTCACCCTGCAGTGTTCTGTGCCAAGGTCTTTGTGGCTAGGCTGCTCCAACCTGGTAGAGAGCATGTGCGCACTGAGATGCCTGCAGAGCATGCCCAGTGTCAGATGTCTCCAGGTGCCTTTCTTCTTTCTTGTTGTAAATGTTTTGCGTATGCTGTTGAACATTTGTTAAACTCTCAGGACTCTGTTTAATCGAATTGTTAAGTCTGCTAAATGTTTTTTGTGCCTCCTTTTCTGAAATCTTCTACTTAACTGCATTGTAGGAGTGAATCATAAGAGGGCTTTCTGTACAGTAGGCTCTTGGGGGGGTGGTGAGCTTTTGTGTTTGATTGCCTGTTTACTGAAGCTGTGATGTAAGTAGCATAGTTGTGCATGTTGCCTGCTACCTTTTGCTTTCTCATTTAATTTAAAAAAAAAAGTAACATAATGAGCTTTACCATTTCTGTTAAATTGCAATGAACTGACTAGCCTGTAATATTTGTGTAATGTAATTTAGAAAGGATAAGCTTTTTATTATCTACTAAGCGTGATCCTGGTTGTAGCCGTACATGAGTCATTGGCGCATGTTTGAATGCAGAATAGTTAGCATGGAGTCCTGGAGCTCTTGGGGTTACTCTGTTACCTTAGCTTCTTAACTCTTAAAAAGCAAAGACCGAGAGGTGGGGGCTTATTCTGCTTAGAAGACCACTAAAATTCAAGTTCTCTGTTGTTTTTCTTCTAGTAAGCTGTTGAAGCTGAGCCTGTGAAATTTATAGATGGGGGAATTGCTGCTGTTTCTTCGCTGGTTTGGGAGGGATTGAAAATGATAAAAATGGAGATTTTAATACCCGTTAACAATTCTGAACTTCCAGGATATTTACCTTGGAAAGAAAATGCAGAACTTGTAGTAACTGTGTGGCACTTCCTCAAGTGTTTCTGAACGTAACATGTTTAGCAGAATGTAACTATTACTTAATATCAGTATCTTTTATGACATAATAGAGTTATTCAGTAGTCTTCCATGTGTACCAAATGAATACTTAAAAGAAACTGCTTTTGTGAATGAAAACTTAAGTTCAGTTTTGTTTTCAGTCAGTCCATTTGAGTTCAGACACTGGATAACATGAATGTCTTGCCTTAGAGTAACCATTTATTTCAAAACCTCTCCTCTTGCCTGCAAAATGTGGCCACTGAAGTTCCAGCAAATTTGAGTTTGAGAGTTAAAAATTTCTTCAAAATTTCTGTTAAAATACAAGCATGTTTTTCTGTTTGAATGCTTTATGTTTCCAATTTTGAAATACTGTTCAAATGGGGGAAAAAATCCCATGACCAAGATAGATGTATAGATAGAGAATGCAATTTTATAGAAATTGGCACTGCATCAGGGCCACATGATGGTTGTGGTGGATGCTTACGGTCATGACGGTGCAAGTCACGGAGGTTTGGTGTCTGTCTTGGGAATATGTACAAGCTAGTTCTCATATAGGATCATCCTGCTCCCTTTCCCTGATTGTCAGCACTCACTCCCTCATTGTAAAAGTAAAATAAAACTTCTTTCAATGAGAATTCTGGATTTTTTTTCTCCCAGGATGTGACTTGTCAGTGGCCAAAAAGCATCTCAGAGTTTTTCAGCATGCGATCAGAGTTGTTTTGAAGATGGGCAGTGATGTTGGAGTCGGTTGGATGGAGCCTGGTGGGATGTGCTGGTGATCGTTTTGAGGCTCGCTGACGAGCCCCGGTGAGGGATGTGAGCGGTGAGCTTGCGACAGCTGCTGCGTTGCTGTCCTGAGGCTGTTCGTCGCAGCAGACCTACGCTTCCCATCCTCCATTTCATGCTTAGTTGTCCTTCCCGCTCTCTGCCTGACCTTGGAATTTGTGACTTATGCCTAACAGTATTCAACAGTTTGAGAACTGTGTCAGGGTAGGGGCAGTTTTGCTGTAAGTAACTGTCGTTTAAATGGTAGGTGTAGATCTTGGTTTCGTGGACCGCAAGCCTTGAGGAGGGCTAATGGCAGGACCCATGTGCGATGAATTTCAGAAAGACTCATCAGGCCTGGGGGCTCGTTAAGCTCTGGTTTTGAGAACGTTATGGCTGCCCCCCAGTGTCTTATAAATCAGCTCTTTGGAAATTTCTCATCTGTGAGCACACCATAGCAAACGAAACTTTTTATTAAAACAATATTACAAACCATAAAATCTATATATTCAATTGAAATAATAGTAAACCTGTTTATTATAAACACTTTTTTCTTTCTGATACAGTGTGTATCAGTAGGTACATAGTAGTTAAGTGTAAATTGAGCAGGTGAACGCTCAGACCAGGCTGAGCGGTACGTTAATTGATGCAGAATACATTGTATTACAAAATTCTGTTCATAATACTGATTACAGGATGAAATACAAAACCATTTCTTCATCAACGGACTGCTTTATACACAAGACTTTTGGAAACCTGTTTTCACACAGATGTGGTGTCGTAGGTCATTAAAAACCATAGCTGATGCAGCAGTTAGGCCAGGACATGTCACTTTGAAAAAAAATTCTCAAACATACATGTTTTCAGGAATTGTTGCAGATCTGTCAGCTTTCATGAAAACCACATTTGAAGTACCGGTTGATTTGTGTAGGCTTTTTGCTCCCGGTGCCTGTAGGAATTTAACAATCCCAGAATATTTTTAACTACATAATAGTAAGAGCTAACAGGGTTAACAAATTTTAGTAACAAAGTGTGTCACTGCATGGACAACCACGTTATTCAAGTGGCAGGATTGCTCTGAAGCTGTCGGGAGCTCCGTGTGTGGAGCGAAACAGTTTGGTGTATCCCGCCTTGGTTGCGCTGCAGGAGGTACTGCGGAGGGATCTCAGCAGCGTGCTTGGCCTCTCCGCCTGTTGCAGGGCTTGTGCTTTTCCGCTGGCTGCACCCTCCTGATGGGTTGCTTAGAGAAGAAGAGGGAGAACTGTCCGAAGCGGATACCCGTGGGGCACGCTGCTTGGTAAGGTGTAGAGAGAGCTTTGTTGATTTAAATTTTGTTCCAAAATAAAGATGCCTTTTTTTTTTTCTCTTTAAAGTCTGATTTTTGTAGAACTGCAACCAGGAGTGAGAGGCTTTGAATATTTTAGAAGCATCTATGGGACATATTAAAATAAAATAAAAAAAAAAAAAAAAAAGGGTTCTCCTTTCAGGCCTGTGACTCAGTGATGCCCAGAGGGGAACTTGGAAGTGCAAGTGGCACCAGCTGCTTTTCACCGTTTTTTATTTTTGGTACCATGACTTGCCCTTCATTGGTTCCTGAGCTATAAATCCACATGTAAAATCAGGTAGGGCATGTATACCAGGAGATCTTTGTTCTGTAGCACATGTTCAATTAGCATGATGATAATTAATAGAAAGTTTAAGAAGAGAAGTAGAGAAGCCCTTTGGAGATTCACAGAAGTTCATCTGAGAGTTATCTGTTATCTGTGTGTGTTGTATGTGTAGAGTAATTAATGAATGGACCAGAAAGGGGGGGGGGGGGAA
>Ga0065711_1037533_pt1 | contig 19741 bp, 11 predicted proteins | sample Hoacrofraction12_FD_59098 | JGI IMG/M metagenome (GOLD analysis project Ga0065711, IMG submission 59098) | Hoatzin crop microbial communities from Cojedes, Venezuela - Epithelial fraction 12 v2 (version 2) | ecosystem: Host-associated > Birds > Digestive system > Esophagus > Crop | place... | reverse complement strand
GATATGTAACAAGTGATGCTAATGGGAGTTTTGTGCACTTCAAGAAAAGCATCAAAAGCAATTCCCATATGCTGCATTTGCCACAGGGAATTTGTTACATTCACTGATGTTAAATTAGGCCATTGTGTACACACTGCAGAAACAGAGTTGGGCCATAAAAACTTCTCCATGTTATTACTTCAGCATTCATTCCTCAGATTGTCTCTTTGCTGATATTAAAGTCTGAACGTTGTTCATCAGAGAGTGACTGATAATAAAGAAGTGATTGACAAACTTATGACTTGACTTTAAAAATAAGTTCTCCCAATTCAAAAGACTCTTCTCGAGTCCGGGAAGAGGGGCTTGTCTGCAGCAGAAGGCTGTAATTGGGAAAAATATACACAGAGGAAAAAATAGGCTCGGTTTGAATTTCAGCTGGGTAAATAACTAGATACAAGTTTTTTACTCGAAAGTATCTAGTGTGGCTTGGAGAGGGCAGGGTGAAGGAGGCGTGGGACTGGGGGGACTCCACAGCTCCTTGTTCTTTTCCTTCCTTCCCCACCGGCCTGGCCAGCTGGAGCAAGCGGGGTCACCCCGCGGGGCTGCTCTCACCAGGAAGCTGGATGCGTACAACAGCACGGGGGATGTCCCTGCCCCGACATCCAGGCACCCCCTCGGGCCCGCAGCCCCGCCTGCCTGGCTAAGCCTTGCAGCCCCTGGCAGGGAGGTGACTACGCATCCGTTTAAACACAGCACCAACCCGGACTGTTGACAAAAGCGACGATCCCGCTCTTCCCTCCCAGTCCCCTGCCTGTTCCCAGCCCGTCCTTCAGTGCCAGCAGACGGGAGCTGGCTGAGCCCCCTCGTCCCGTTCAGTGACAGCAGGAAGGGCTACGCAGGAGGACACGGTGGGACCGGCCTTTGACAGCAGCAGCACAGGCTCACGTGGTTAATTGGCAGCCTCTTCTACCCGTGCCGCTGGGGACACCTGACACTGTCACCGAGAGGATCTCGCAGCTAGCTGCCACAGAAAGGGGCACGTTCGCAGCCTCACGGCCTCTCCTGCTCACGCTTCTCCTTTTCCAGGTGAGGACCGGACCCTGACAGCGGAAAACCGCTCCCTACTTCTAGCACGTCTCTTCTGCCGCCCGATTAGCTCTCCGAGCCAGTTTACTGCGAGGTCAGAGAAGCAGCAGAGCTGTCACCAAGGCCGCAGCGGCAGTTGAGGAGCACCGGCGTGAGCCGTAACGCCAGCCATGCCTCGTTTGTAGGAGCAGTCCCACGGCGCCGGCTGCAGAGGTGAGAATAATCCTTCAGTGCCAAGGGCCTAATTGAAGACTGCTTTTTGATTCATTGGGCTCTAAATGATGGTCAGGCTTGCTCATTTTTTACTCTCAGTGAACTTTTTGCCTTAGGTATCAAATGACCAAGGCACCAGATATCCAGCGCGTAGGCGAAACGTCAGCAGTGCCATCTCCTCAGCACCAGCCTCTGCTGCACCAAGGTCCGTGGGGTTCAGGCGGGGGTGAGGGGTCCTGCTTGGCACAGCCTGCAGCCTGCAAGCAAGGCATCTGCCCGGGCGTTTGCGAAAGCACAGGCTGGAAAAGCCTTCAAGTCTCCTGACCTCGGGATGTTTGGCTGAAATTTGCCTCAATAATTGTAGACACCTGAAAGCAAAACCAGATGAAAACTAAACCTTGTTATTAGGAGTCGTGCTATGGGATGATGCCAGCTGGTTTCATGAGTCTGGGTCTGTTTTCATTCAAAATAGGTGAACAAATCATCTTTCTCAAGTCTCTTGCCCTCCTCCCGTTTTCTTTTAATCCTGGGCCAAGCCAAAATCCCCTGTGAGCCTTGTGCTGCTAACCTGCAATTTCTGTCAGAATGCTTTACCATCGCCCTGAAATCCTCAATCACAATCTTACACCCCACTACCTGAAGCAGCTGCTTTTTTTCTAGTTGACCTTTTAAACTATCAAAGCTCATTTTTTAGTCAGCGTCATCTTTCTTCTGCTTCCCCTTCCCTTATCCCTTTTTCTCTCTCACCCAATTACTCGCATATGAGCTTAAAAGAACGTTAAATAGATTTATTTGGTGTACCCTCCTGGACTCACCTGTCTTTAAATAAACAGTAAAAGTTTTGTTATTTAAGATAAACTGTTGCCTTTCTGTATCTCTTTGTCTACTTAACCAACTGCATTTTGTTTTCACTTTGGATTCTGATTCACATCTGGGTACCTGGTTGCCTAGCAAGAGCTGAAGCCATTTTTCTGCCTGTTTGCTCAGGATGCTGCAGGAGCATTGCCAACGGCTTTTGACAGTGCCTGGCGACATACATACACAAACTTACAAAGGACCTCATATGTCCTGGGAGGGCCTGAATACAAAAGCTATTTCTAGGAAAGGCAGAGGCTGTGACAATGCAATGCTGTTTAGTTCTCCAAAACCGTCGCTACATCTCAGCAACATCCTTCAGGTGTGATTCATCTGAGGAAGAGTCAGGCTAGTGCAATGGTACGAGGTAGCTTTTTGTCACGACAGGCTGTGGTGTGAACTGGATATCTGACAATTTGACTATCAGTAAATTTACCCCAGAAAAGATTTTGGTTTTGCCTTGAAAATCAGTACAGATGAGTACTTTCCTTCAACATAGGTTAAATTAAAAAATTATGTATTTTGGAAGAAGCGGAGCCTGTTTCCTGTCTTATTCAAAAATGGATGACAGTAGTCAGTGTTCTTCTTTAACCCATGCCTAACCTCTGACTTATCTTCAGGGGGTTACTCACAGTAATAAAAAAAATGTACTATATCTTGGAATTCAGGTACACAAATGAGTTATTTCCAAATAGTTCAATGACATTCAAAAGAAGTGGAAAAATATGCATATTGATTTCCTGTTTTGGCAGCATTAAGATTTATTTACTCTTGATGTTGCAGTGACCTCTAGCTTGCTTGGTCAATACATACCTCTAGGGTTGATAAACCTTAATATTCACCTCCATGAGAGTCAATATCCACTTTATAATATAAAAGCTATCCCACGGGACAAACATTAATATTGTCAAATAGCTTCAGTCACTCACCTCTTTCTTCTCTGAATGTGAAACAGGACTGAGCTTGAATAGTTGGCAAAATCAAGGGGAAGGAAAAAAAAAGGCAATGAATTCTGACAAACTAAAGAATGTGCAGAATGTGCCATTGACCTTTAGCCGAAAGGACTCTGGATGAAATCACAGTCTAGATTAGTGTATTAGAGAAGACTCAGGCTGGTTTTCACAGGATAACCTCAAATTTGTTCTTGCGGAAGATTACCTGCCACTAGAAACTTGAGGTACAACTTGTCTGGTTTTAACCGACTGTCTTCTCGCGACGCTCTTCCCCTAAAGACCCCAGTAGCTGGAATGGGACGTTGGTTTCCCGGTCCTTGTGTTAACTTCTGGCTGATCACATAGTGGTCTGGCTACCACGAATTCTAATTAGCAGGGCATGCTAGGGAGCTCCCTGCAGAGACAAACACAGTCCAGAACAAAAGCTGGGAATTTTGTCATTACATTCCTCTTTCAGCCATGCGATTCGGCTCCTTTGTCACTGATGGTACCTGAGGCCCTCCAGGCTCTGCTCATTCCCGTAAGGAACTTAACTGAGGGGCAAAATAAGCTTCCCCAAAATACAGAAGAAGAGAGTGGCACCAGTTTTGAATGACTGCTATCGCCATTAAAATGTCAGTTCTTTTCGATATCTACTACCAAAGCGTTTGCGGTTTTGACAGTCCCTTCTTACACCTCATTTACTCAGGCAGCAACTACTGCGGGATGATATATATAAAAATAAATATATATATATTTTTTTTTTTTTTACAGCAACTGCTGTCTCGGCGCGCAATGGACCAGCACTAGGCCAGGTTTGCACGTGCACACGTGTGTATCTTTTGAGCTAAAGAGAGCTGTTCGTGCACCTAACATTTCTGACGAGCAATTTCCTTTCATTTGAACCTTCTGGTGGCAAAAAGTGCCCTGCAACTGCAGGAGCTCCTCGAGCCCGGATAGGACCTGCTGGGGAACACGGACAAGGTAAGACCTGCTCTGGTGCCCAACAGACTTCCAGCTGCTGGGAGAGCTCTGCAGCTATTAAAGGATGATTTGTATTAGGGTGGATCTGACCTATACGGGGAACTAGACCAGTGCCTAAGACTGGGCTAAGTGTAATGAAAGCTATGCATATCCTCCGGCACATCTCCCTGTATAAATGCAAACTGCTGTCTTCATGTTTGAAAGTGCAAAATTTTTAATAAAACACACATCGTAGAACCGTTTCCAGGTCTGCTCCACCACTGAAAATCTTAGGTGAAATCTTAGGTACAATGCACTACATTCTTCTATCAAATATTCCTGCAAATTATTTGGGTTGTTTCCAGATCTACTTTTACTGTGCATGTTAATCAGGTAATTTATTTACCAGCTAAATTAAAGTACTACTGAAGTTTTCATTTTAGTTGCAATCTTACTTTTCATTTACATTAATAATATGGTGCAAGAAATTCTTCAGATCATCTTTATGCTGATTATGGCATTTTGTATTCAATGGGTAGCTCCTGGTCAGCAATAATGAAGACATAACAACAGAAGTTAAATAAAACTCAGCAAGTATTTCTAGGTATACATTTTTTACTTGTAATTAAAGCTACATTAATCTCTTTTAGAAAGACTATTACCTGCAATATTGCTAACACCTCACCTAAGTTAAAATAGCGGTAAATCATATAGTGAAGTAAGTCTCATTTTAAAACTACTTGATTCTACGCAAAGCTATTCACTAAACTTTAACACTTCTATTGATTCCTCAGAGCAAGAAGAAAAATAACCAAATCTGAACTGCAGTTTAATAATAAGTCCCAGTGCACACAGCCAAAGCAAAGTCTTGCTCTTTAAAACTGCTGAGACAATGGGTAAGATTGTTCTGTTGCCAAAAACTGGGGTTTTGCCCTGCTGCCACGATCCTTGCCTTTAGCTCTTCCAAAACCATCCTTGTGATTAGGAACCCCCGATTAGTCTCCAATCTAGAATTGCTGATAGCCAGTCCATATTTCTTTCTTTACAACCATTACTGCAAATTCTTTATTCCTGGGATAGACTCTGGACTGCGTTTTGTAGTGTTGTTATTTCCCTCACTGCCTTCATCTCATTACCCTGCACCAGGTCAGCTCTCCTCGTCTCCCTTAGAGCGAGCAGCTATCCATCCTCCCTTTGCTGTGGCAACACCTCGTGCGCCCACTCAGTTTCTGTCTTGTATTTGAGGGCACGGATGAACAGAGTCACAGGGAGCATCGCTGCAGAGATGGCAACAGCCCCTTGGGCACCAGTGCTGAACCCATTCCCTAGATGCGCTCGAAATACAGAGCGTGGTGCACCTGGGGGTCTCGCCGCTCGCTCGCAGCAGCAGCTCTGAGCTAGGTTCTCCTTACCATTGGTTTTTATCACCAGGCTTCAGAAAGTACAGGTTAATTCTCGTCCCTGTATCACTGGCCAGACTGAGAGACAGGGGCACGCTCCAGGCTACCTAAGCTCCTCACATTCACTTGCCGCCTGTCCGATTTCCCTCCTAACAAAGCGCGCTGCGGTACTGTCTGCACGTGCCCTCTGTACAGCCTTGCTGATGTTGCTGTTACTTTTCAGCCGAAAAATACGAGCTGTTCGCTCTTTAAATTATATGCCATTGGGCTAGGCTTTTTACATAAATAAATTTTACAGAAATGAAAGAATCTTCTCACAAAGTTAAAAAATAATTATAGAATATAACAAAGTCTGAGAAGCATTATTATTCCTGCTTTTCCACAGAGAAACTGGCATACCTGTGCCTCTGAATATGGGCTTTAATTCTGTGTTACTTTGGAAATCACCAGGTTCTAACATAATACGGCTAAGAATTTTCTGTGAAGATGAGCTCATCCCTTAAATAACCGGTACCTCAAGAAGAGATGTTATCTGGTGAGTTGGGTTCTGAGACACAGAAATCTGAAGTTCAAGGTTTTATACTAAAACAGAGTGGGAACATCATGACAATTTTCATGCAATAAGGTACCATTTCTTGTCCAGATCCAGATCCACTGACATACTCCCTTTTTGGCACAAGAACAGAGGAGTATGAAGAAACGCTTGTACTGTTATTTTTTGTGATGTGTATTTCTGAGCACAAGCTGTGACATTAATCTAATGTACGTCTCTCTGCATTAACCGATCAGCAAATTCTTCTTGAAACGTTGCTTTCCCAAATCTGAGCACTGGAGGTTAGAGCGCACCTAAAATGTCTGCTTAGAATCTGTTTCTGCTCTTGCACTTGGGTGGGTAGAAGTCTAACTATTTACACTATTTGCTACATAAGTGACATCATGCTTGGAATCACTCCTAACTTCTGCAGGCTAAATTTGTTCTAGAAAGTTATGATACTAAAAAAACTCAATAGTCTTACATTAAAGAAAAAAACCCCAACAAACAACACTATAGATTTCCGCTGCTGAAGGCTGGTAGTAGTGGCCAAAACCTAAAAAGCATAATTAGAGAAATTGTTTTCCCAGAGCATTTTAACAAAGAGCTTGGAGGAGCTCAGAAACCCACAGCCCAGAATGCTGCTGCCTGCGCAACTAGTTCCCTTGCAGATCTGCTGCAGCCTGCTTTTTCTCTGCTTTCAAAGCAATCTTTCAGGATCCAATAAATCCAAACACTACTGAGAACAGCCTCAAACCTCACATTGGAGTCAGAAATGTTCCAAGGAGGAGCAGATGATAAACAGAGGAAGACAAAGCCTGCATAAAACCTTTATACCCCTATACAGCATCTTTATCAGAATGTAAAAATCGGGAATCTGGAACAAAATCCCACCAAAAATCCTACCCAAACCAAAAAAGCACATATTTTTACTCATGGTTACTGTTTACACTAGGTAATTAAGATGAAAAATATTGATCAAGAGCCTGTAAAGAATTCACCCACACTTTTCCATAATGTTTCACTTGGAAAGCAAAGCTCTCAAGACAGACGCTTTCCAGCCCAGTTTCTCGGTGCCCAGTGCTGTAGAGCACCGGCACTATGGCAGAGCGGTCCTTCCCCAGCCTCCCAGGCGTGCTAGCACAGAGCACGACTCTTCCAGTAGTTTTCACATAGTAGGTAAATGCTGGGGGGGGGTGTACGAAGTTGGCAGTAATTATCTACCCACTCAACCTGACAGATTCATTTAGAGACTTCTTCTGAATCCCCAAGGGTGTATACTTGTTGAAGTATTTCGGACAGAGAATTGATAATAGATGCACTTTGAAAATATGAGCACGCTCTGGGAAGAGATTGAGAAGTGCCACCGCAGCAAAAGAATCCTCACCAGGACTGATTATCAAACTCTCCTCATTAGCAGAAAATCAAGAGGAGGACGAGCAGTAAATGACATGAGTAGGATGGACAGGCCAACATAAGGAAACATTTTCCTTTAACCATAGTTGCTTAGAAAACTGGAACCCAATTTTGGTTTACTCCGTAGACATTACAATGAACTCAGAGGAACTCAAGAAGAGAATTCTTTGTTCCCAAGTTGCAGAAAGTAGCTCCATCTAATAAACACACTGGCACAAAACCACAGCAAGAAAAAAATCCAATTAAAAATTAATCACGAGTTATTTGTTATTTAATGTGTTTATAATACTGGCCTGATGAGCTGTAGCTGAAGGAATCCACCCTCAACAAGGTTGAATCCAGTACTAATCTCTGCTCTGCAGGGCTGAGCACCGGGAAAGCAAGGGGTACAGATTCTACAACACGCACTGCAGAAAAAGGAGCAAGGCTACAGCTTCTCCCTCAGCAGAGCAGTTCTAGAGGCCGTAACATCCCGCCCCAGCACGTGCCAACGCCTAAGAACTGCTCCACGCAGTCACTTCACAGCCAGGCGTTACGGGATGTACTCCTTGTTGGACCAGATGATCTCCAGAGGTCCCTTCCAACCCCTACCGTCCTGTGATTCTGCGATTCCTCCCCTGCTGAAAGGGCACGGCACAGTGGAGAGCTGGGACATCGCCCTTCTACCGCCAGCTCCCGGGTCCCAGGAATTCAGGGAAAGAAATACTGTGGTCTGTAAGGCATGGCACTGAGTAAGCTCTGCTGGCAGCGCAACCCTTAGGCAGGGTGAGAATCAGGTTTTTTTAAGGAAACAGAAGTCTGCTTTTACCTTTAGCACCAGAAGGTACAAAGACAAATTCAAAACACGAAATTATTTTTTATTTATCTCCCAGAGGCATAACACAGACCAGATTTAAATGCCTACATTTCCTTTAGGGGATTTTCTAGTGGTAAGACACCAAATAATAACAGAAAGTGACTGTCCTTAAAACACCAAGCAAACAAAAAAGCTCCCAAACATCCTTAGGAACTAGCCTGAAGGAAAAATACGGAGGTTTTATTTAGAGTCGTGCCCAGTACAGCACGCTCAGCTCATGCTGGCATCATCTCTGTTGCTGAGTTATAAACCTCTCAGAAACCAAGGCTATAATTACAGCTGGGTGACACTTGAACTTTCCATGGCCAAACATTTCCCAGGACATAATTTCTGCAGGAGATTTCATAGCACGTTGTAATACATCGAGCTGCTTCCATCATCTGGGAATTTCGTGATCCTCTTTTGCCAAGACTTAAATGAATAATTATTGGTAAGTAATGACAAAAATGAATTACTTTCATTTTTAACAGTAGAATCAGTAAGATAGCTCACTCTATATTCTTGGTACTGAAGCAAACGATAGAGAAAAGTGGCCAAGAGTGTTATCAGCAATGTTTTGTTACGGTGAGTGATAGCTGCTGGTTTAGAGGAGAGGGCATTCCATATCGTCTTTTGCTTTCAATCACATCTTTTCATTAGCGAGGACCGAACCTCAAAACCACCTGGAGATGGTGCACATAAGCACTTCTAAGCTTGGATAGCTATCTGGAGCTTATCTGAACAACCTTTATCAGCAAAATTGCGATGGGAATTTCACAAGAACAGTTTTTCTGGTTCTTCCTTCTCCTGATTAGGTACCGCCAGGGCTTGTCTGCTGCAGCATCCAAGCCCTAGCCTGCCGGCTTGCTCCAGACAGAACGCAAACCAAATCAGATTATTTCAGCTGGTTTCCCAAGTGTCTTTGTGGATGCAAAATTTAGCACTGTGACCAGATGACGATAAATAACGACATTCTTAACTTCTAGGGAAAAATCAGGAATATAGAAAAGCCAACACACTATGTTCAATTGTTTCTATCTTTTTTCTTCCTCTCTCTTCTTCCATATTTATACCACAAAAGTAAGAAAAAACAAATACAGGCCAGGTACAGGAAACAGCTGCTAAGATTTACCACAACTGGACTGAAAAATAGAGGAAAATGAAAGCCTGGTTATTTGGGTCAGTTAAAATTGGACAAAGCAAAGCACTGGAAAACAGAATATAAAGGACAGTTTTGAACTGACTGGGGGGCTAATAACATGACCTAATACACGCATCTGTTTCCAGCATGCTGAGTTCTCCCACACAGTAAACCGCTTTTACTAGCATGGATGCGGACAACTGATAAACCAGCTGCCCCGTTAGCACCGGTTTGCTTTCCCGTGGCTCTGCCCACCGAAAGCCTCTCTGCCCATCCGCAGGAGCTAGGGCCTGGCACAGGTCTCGCTGAGCGAGGATGGGCTGAAGGACCGCAGGTCCCTCCCAGGGAGCAGGCTCCTGCCACCGACCCCCCAGCCCGGCCACCAGCAGAACCCAGCTGGCTGCTTGGACCCATCTGGTCCCACTTGTAAAGGCAACACAAACTGGATTGCGTCTCTGACAAACAATGGCAATAAAATTACTTGCTTAAATACATTTTATGGGTTTGGGTCACCTAATATATTTAGAAATTAAACCCCTTGCAGCACTTCCCTTCCATTCTGTTCTAGTTTTGTGGTGGGTTGGTTTTTTTGGGGGAAACACATCAATTAACAGATATTGCCAAAGGCAGAGTTTTTGCTCAACAGCTGTTCTTTCCCTATAAAGAAAGCAGCGGAATACATTAGAGACAGAAAAAGCATCCCTCACAATATAGTGGAGTTAGATAACAGAAACCAAAAAGAAGTTCCAAGAGTGATCAGACCCTGGTACTCATTTTGTAAAAGTTCTTTTCCCTTTACATCGATTTTTCTACTCGGAAATGTGAAATGTAGTTCAAAATATCCCATGTGGCATGTCAACTTCATTTACCCGCTGCATTTCTAATATGTTTTCTCCATACTCTTCTATCCCATAACAGTAATTGCTGTATGCCACAGCATGCTGTCATGTTTTATGCAGAATTTCACAGTGAATTCAATGGTGACTAAAAAGAGCTGCCACAACATGGCCCTACCTTTTACTGTAAAAGTATATACCCAAGGTTTTAGATCTAGTCCTTCAAGAGGAACACTTCTCTGTCATTCATTTACAAGCGTGGCAAGGGGGTCACAACAAAATCTCAGTCCCAAGTACCCCTCAGACATTCGCATTCAGATCTGAATTTAGATCTAGGATTTATAGCAGCTTCTTTCTTTTAGACTGTTCAGGACTCAGTCACGCGTCCACCTGTGCAGAATTTGTCCATACGGGGGAGCAATGGTCTGCCCAGCAGCCCTCAGAAGCTCACTTAGGAAAGTTCACCATATGAAACAATGTCGTTCTCTCCAGTATCTTGGGTGACAAATTTTACTTTAGTGTGAAAAGTTATATTACCCCCCTGCGTAAAAGCAGAAGCTGACAATCTGTTGCTCATCAGTTAGCTGCTAATTATATCTACATCCAGCTAACAACTGAGCAATCATAATTAAACTCCATTGACACTACCCATCCAATATAAGACATTGCAAACAATATAATCTCAGTTTATAAAAATATTAAACCTATTGAGAGAACAAACATTGTCACAAATTGTTAATCACATCCACCAAGATTTGCAGCAGAGTTTTGCAATGCAATAAATATTCAGGAGCTGGCCGTTATTACCAGCTTTGCAAACACTCTGTGCTTTAGAAAAGGTCTTTTCGAATGCGATGGAGGTGGCACTGTCTTTTCTTCGCCGACTGTGGAGGGAGTACAAACAACTAGCTGAGTCAGGGATGAATCATCCTTCATGCTTCCAAACAGGAATCTGCCAAATTATATACAACATTGATTCTGTTTCCTAGTGCAAGGAGATAGTTCTAATTATATAATTATTTTTCATTCTTATTGCACAAAATTGTTGCTTCAGACAAAGAATGTCGACTACTGTTGTGATTTTCTCTAAATTTTGCCTCTTACCTCGCACTAGCAAAGGCCCCTTAACAAAAGGGAGAGTGACTATTCTGACATTTACTTCACATGCAGTAGTATTTAAAGAACAGGTAAAAGATCGGTGCTGGCTGAATTTAAACAGTCTCAACAGGTTTGTAGCAGTCTGTCTCTCCTCAGACTTCTGCGAACACTGAACACACACCTGTCTACACTGAATTCTAGCCGAAGACTCAGGTGTGGGTTCTGCTTGGACGTCTTTCTCTCTTTCCCCATTGCTTTGACAAAACAGAAGCAAAGTTAATACTGCACTATTTTCTCCATTTCTGTTTTGGATGTGTAGGGGGAAGGAAGAGCAAAACTTAAGGGCTACTCGTACGCTTGCAGATTTGAGAAGCCGCTGCTCTGCAGAGTAAATAACAGCTCTCAAAATAGTTCACGATCTTGGCAGGTAAATTGTATTATTTGAATGACTTCTTTGGGTGATGAACCTGCAAGGTCAGGAAAGGGCTGGTCTTCCGGACATCAGAGAGGGAAAGTGGTGACCATTCTAAGTAAATGTCTGTAGTTAAAAAAGAAAGGAGGCACTGCCTGTGGTCCAAAAGAGTGGAAGGATATTACAGGGCAGAGAGCTGCCACTGGCATCTGGAGATGCAGCAAAAGCAAGACATCAAGAAGGGGCAATTGTGAAAGAATTAGAGTATTCTTCTAGGACAGAGAAATAACCTTGTCAAAGAGATGGAAGACTGAAAAACAGAGAACTGAACACGAATGTAGGCAGCTCGAAGGTGGGTTCCACTTCTAATTTGGGCTGCACTCTGCCTGCTGCTCGTAACCAACAAAAAGTGAATTTACTGAAATTTTCACATGCAGTTGCATCGGAAGCAAGGAATTACTATATCAAACATATTCACCCAGTCTCAAACTGCTTTTTAAACTGGTTCAGAATGACCTTCTAATGACAAAAGCCACAAGCTGCGTGTTACTGGCATCCACGTATACAGATGAAAACGTACACAGATGACATACATCACGACTTGTTAACTTAACTGCATTTGTACCTGCTGTCTCCCCACGTGAAATCAATGCCCGAACTCCCACAGCGTTTGGCGGGAGCAGATCAGATCTGCTATCTGTCACATCAGTAATTGCTACATGCATTAAAAATTAAGAATCTAATTTGAAGGAGTGGCTTGTGGTCTGAAGGTTTATTGGGTTAAAAGCGACACTTCCAGATAGAAACATGGTTTATCTGTTGCTAAATCCGCTCTTTCCCATTACTGCTAAAATGAGATCTCTCTCTCCCATCTGCAATATATCTCCTACGAAGTCCCCGATCCAATGATATACTCTGAGAACTGAAAGTTTAGACTGATGTTTTTGCTTGAGATAATACAAAGCTTTCTATTCCCATCAGCAGAAATTCATGCCCTATCAATGCAAAATTGACTGTTAATGTACTCAAATAATTTAGTTGGTGGAAAAGACAACTAATGCAATTATCCCTGAATGGTTTAGATATTAATGTCCCCAGAGCATACTAAGTGCCCAAAAAGTCAATTGTAGCTTCTCAGAAATAAACCTTTAATCCTCTGCACCCCTCTATAAGAATGAAAATCCACTTGGGAGCTTGCAAAGAGGGAAGAAGCCACACTTTTATCCAAATTACTGGAGAAGAGCTCAGTTTATACAGACCATTCTTTTCTCCTTGCTTCTGAAACTCAGCAATGCACTCAGAGGTAACAAAATGCACTGATCTTTTCTAAGACATTTTACAGTTTTATGATCATGCCACTCACAAACCTAGCTTACTAGCCTGTAATTAATATTCACAAACTGAAATCAATAAAATCATAACCTGACAGTTTTTTAGTCTCTTTGTCTTGAGTGTTTTTACTTCGCTATATTCAAAATAGAATTTTGGGATCAGATCAGAAGGTGGAGTGAAACAGGAGACTAATGAAGGTCCTTATTTATATTGCTAAAGCATACCCTTAATCCTATGTTTTACATACAGGTATGCATGTATACATGCTGGTACACACACTTCTGCGGTACGAGTAGCTATGCGCATATACTTCAGATACGCGCTTCCAGCGTAACCACTCTGCTTCTTAATTTGCAGTAGGCAAAGCAAGGTGGAACCAGGCTCCGTGCAGGTGATTTGATTGAATCAGCTGCTAAAACTCCGAGCCAGTTCCCAAACTGTCTACTTAACACTGCCTCCAACAAGCCCTGCTGTCCCGCTGTGCCGTGCCATCTGTGCTTGCTTAGCGTGCAGCCTCTCCTCCTCCTCTTTCACATGTTGCGATTGTACCCCAAAGCCTACATTTCCTGGCCCTCCTCCCAGGGTAGCTGCTTCTTGCTGTGGCAGCACACAAGGACAGATAAAGGTATGTCACCCTCCTGCCCAAAATACGATTTCGGTAATGAATACGCTTTTTCAGGCAAATCCCCACTCCTAGCTGCTCTGCTAGATTTTAGGATCACTGTTTTAAGCTGCAGTATATTAAACTGTCGCTTAAAAAAAACTACAAAAAATGAAACAGCCGAAATTGATGAGCAGTAATAATAGAGCTGATCACCATAAAGATTAAAAAAGAGTCAGTGGTAACGCTGGAATGTGCGGAGTACACCCTTGCAATTTTGCATGCTCAATTCCCAGTGCTACAGATGAAGGAAGCCGACTCCCAGGATACAATCAGCTCTTGAATTCCAGGAGCTGAAGAGGTAAGGATTTCATCTGCCTGGCACAGTCTGCACCAGAAGCTACTGGGAGCATTGACTATGGAGTTTTTGTCACCCCAGCAACATAGGCTCAACTTCTCACTACCTGACATGCCATGAAGGATGTCACTGCTTGGTTTCCCAAAGGCGAGACATGTACATTCACACAGTCTTCGTGCCTCTAAGAATTGTGGACATTTTGCCCGATTTCAATCGAAGTTGATAGAGATCTTAATGTTTTGTGGATGCAGAAATCTGAGCAGAGAGCGGAGGCCAGCAGGGAGAACAGCTGCAGAGTATGGCCATACTTCATTAGACTCCAGAGAAGTCTGCACATGCAGCTTCAGGCAGAACTCACCCCAAACCACAAAGCAGCCCCAAAGCACAATTCCATAGGAAACAGGTTTCAGGGCAGTGAGGCTAGATGTTGTGGACTGCTGGAAAAGAAGTGGCTCCAAAGCTCAAATCCAGCCTCTGAATTTCCCAGAGTACCTGACTTAGGTAAAAGGAGAGATCCATAGGATCCCAAAGGATGGAAGTTCAAATTCCATTGTAATTTTTCAGTGTGATTTTCCCTTGTATGCCATGACCGCGTGCCCTCTTGAAAAAAGCTTTTAGTTGACCACAGATAGTAAGAAAATAGCACCTCTGAATCAATCTTGGGTTCTTTTCTCCCCCTCATTTTCTCACTTTTCCAGCAGCAACAATATTACCTTAATAACTAAATGCCATATAATAACTCCTAACTCAGTAGCAGCAGAAGCTTTAGAATTCTATAGAACGTGCAATGAGGAAATGCAGACTTCTCAATAAGGCTAAAAAAAATATTGAAACAGATGAAGGCTATTCTGTACATGCAGAAACCCCCTGCAAGAACAGTACAATGATTCACATTCCTGTGTGATTTCAGATATTAAATTCAGGCAAGCAGAATTCTGAAACAGTCAAGTGAACACTTGTGAACTTGTTTCATTACATGAACGAAATATAAGGAGAAAGCCAGATGCTTAGAAGACTTCTGAGTATCCTAAAAAACTTGTGACAAAATTTGTCCATGAATTAAACTCTACTGGGTTTTAGGAGTGACAACTTTCAAGAGACCACTTATTGACCAAACTCTGCTTCTGTAAAATCAATACGGGACACTCACGACAGTCAATGAAAACAGACTGGGATTAATCCTGAATATTTCTGAGTTTCTTTGTATGTGGCTTATTACTTGGCTGAATAAAAATAAAAATGCTACTGTAGCATCATTCTAGAAAAATAGTGCAAATGTTGATGGCAGCATAAAGAAAACAAAATAGTTTGGTTGTCAAGACAGTTGACAGTGTTGAGAAATAAAGGTTCGGTCCTTCAGTTCGTGTGAGGGGGCAGAGAAAGCAGTCTGGTGCATCCCTACCTGCAAGACAGGGACGATCATATACGTATTCTCCTGGTTTCTGCCTCTCTTGTCTATTTAGACTGTAAACTTCCAAGATAAGACCCGTTTCTTTTCGATGGTAGAATGAACCAGATAAAGATTATGCTGTTGTAATAAATATCCTTTAAATGCTTTAAGTTGAAGATGCCTTTAAATAGTGTAGTTGTGCTAAATTGAATTTCTTAGGATTCTAAAATTGTGCTGGACAGCAGCTTTATCTAGGAGATAAGTCATTTCTACTTTTGGTCTTGAGTAAAATCTAGATGTGCCAGGTTTATAATCTCTACAGGATCCCATGTGTTATTTATAACCTCTGGAGAAGATCAATCAGCATTAAAAAGTTAGAACAATTTTCACAAACTCAATTTCCACACTGTCAAATCTCATATCCTACCCAAACCCTCCTCAAATCCTTTCTGTCTGCATTTTTCTTGTTAGAGGAGCTAAAATTTATTGAGAGTCCAAGGACTTTGATTTGAGCAAACTGAAATAACGGCAGTAGTACGTTAAAAGGGACTATCATGACCCAAAATCAAGTAAAAAAAAGACACTAACTGAAGTTTTAATTACAGTCCTAAGAAGTGAAACAGGTGTGCCCACTGAGCTGGTGCCAGACAGGAGCACCACACGACAACAAGCGAAACTCGAAGACAGACTATAATGCAGCAGAGAAAGGCACAGATCTGAAACCTACCTTTAGCATAAATGTAAAGGAAAGCAGAGAAAAATAAGCCATGTACAGCCAAAAACTGACAGTACCTCACAGCAGGATATCCTGACTTGGCAGGGTATCAAAAATACAAGTAATATTCATTCTGTTCACTGCCTCAACATAATCCGTGCTACTGTTAACTTTATCTTCCTTAGCTAGCTACTACGAGAATGCGTTACAGGCTGATGGCATTTCCATGTAACTCCATGCACGCTTGACTTGAACAAAATAGTAGTTACGTTACTCTTCTGTAATTCTACTTGTTGTATTTCAGGCCAAAAAGACCATTCTTCTGAACTGCTCAGATGAACCCGCAAAGGCGGCGGTTCTGAGACCTCTGCCACACCGAGAAGCAGAGCAGCTATCCCTGCTCGAGGAGGTCAGTGTTTGCTTTGTTTCCGAGTTCCATTAGAAGTCAGGTCTATGAAGAATGAGGTTTTGAAAGCAGATTTTAAATCTAATTGAGCATAAAATGTTTGCCAATTTTCAAGACTGAGCTGAATCATATGAAATTCAACACCCTCTAAGTATTATTTCTCTTGACAGGCTGCAGGAGAGAGTTTTAATAATTTTACTTCTTAGCCTCAGCCAGCAGATACCCAGAAAAGACCAGAATAATTGCTATTTCTCATTTAACAGATTTTAAATTATTTCAAGTATTAAAGTGTCTTTCACATTGCCAACCAGAGGATATGAGGCCCAGGGAAGTTAGAAAACAAGATCCCCTTTGCGAACATAAGTCCTGATTCTCTGTGACTCTGCTCCTGGTTCTGGGATGCTGGAGGAGGAGCAGGGAGCTTTAAAATCACTTTTCCAGCGTGTCAGGTTTCTATACGGAAAGCAAAACAAAGCGGAGAAAAGGAAATATTTGTGCAGCTCAGAGTATTTTCTCTCATCGATTTATGAAAAAAACCAACCGAGGCACCTTGAAAACCAGAGGGTTTCAGCTCCTCACAAATACTTCACCTCGCTGACCATGGAGCTTCTGCCTTGGAAGGTGCCTGCCGCCATCTTGCCCTTCACCGGCCCAGCCGTTGGACGCTGTTGTTGCAGATCTCCGTTCTCAGAGTTGCACAGTTCTTATCAGCTTCCCTGAGACCGGTTACTAAATATTAGTCACCTAAAGACAAGAATCTGGAGATTTTCAGATTCATCACTGCTATCTAACAGTTGGCAGGACGGAAGATGGTAAGAATTGTGCAAGTTTCTGTCTGTGCGTATTAAGGCTTTAAAAACGCCTAGTTCCGTGGCAGCCAGCTTTGAGGCTTGCTGAGGCTGGCCCCGGGCAGCACAGGATGCACCAAGTCCTTGTCAATAATCCGAGTCTTTGCTGGGGGCCTGGGGCCAAACAGAGAGCTGATTTCCCTTGGAACATGACTTGAAGCCCACCAGGAAATTGCAGTAGTCATACCGTTTGTATGAGGGTAGGTTTCGATTAACTGGGAAGTCAAAGATTCGAGATGTTCTGGTTTGAGTCACTTCCGCTCGTAACTTCAAGCATCAGCTTGATAATATTAATATTTAATAAGCAATATGCTTATCATTCTGGGCAGAGTAAAAATGGGCAGTATTCTGAATTTCTTCTGCCTATTGTACATGGGAAATATATTAGAACTCATCTTTTCGCTTATGGCTTAAGAATTGTATACTCTTCTCAGCACTTGGTATTTCACTTAGCAAAGGACAGCACTTTATAACTATTAAATGCACTGCCTTAGGGATGCGGTAACCCATTGACTTGACAAGTCTTTTAAAAAATGCTATAGTCAAACAGCAAGGCAGGATACATAGGATTTATCTGATAAGCTGGAAAGTCCCTAATGACCCCAAACACTCCAGGCAACACTAAGTATAAAAGTCATTTTGATGAACCTGCAAATCACATATAAATCAGGAGAGAATTTTGGTGTCCAAATATTTTTAAAGGCATATATTTCCATTGTGTCTTCTTTTTCACCCTCTATGATTCCCTTGGCATGAAAATACAAGAAATCATTGTGTTAACTGTGCTGAATTAAACATTTTTTCACTTTGGCTCCCTACCTCCTTTTTTATAGCTTCAATGGGAAAATGGCAGCCTTCACTCGTTTTCCTTTCCCATGTCTTACCACACGTGGAGTTTTTGGGGATGACTTCAATTCACAAAGGGGCAGACCAAACCGATGCTTTCCCACACGACCATGTCAACGCCGGGCTTGTACCAAGGAGAATTTCAGCTACACGCTACACGCAGAAGCGACAGGAGTAAGCGACATGCTCTGTTCAGGGTGCTGGTGCCTGCCAGCCTGCTATTCCAACAATATTCTGTAATTAATGTTGAGTGAGCAATAAATAAAGACCCCAAGAGAAAGGCAAATCTGCTTGTTTTCTTTTCATTATGGATGATTGTGCGAGAGGAAACCAGGAATTTTCTGACAGTGCAGCGAAGATCTGGAAACTGTACATCTGTTTTGATCATTTGGATCCCAGCATTCATAAAGATGAGCAGTGTATTATGCTCGGTGCCATTTGTCAATACATCTTTCCCTATTTGTCCCTGCTGAGATTATGGCTGCTACGAAGTTAACAGCTGGCACTAGCACCGACAGCCCAGGGCCAATTGACGGAACTCAGCTGGTAAAATACTGACCGCTTCCGACACAAAAGGATGCCGCTCTTCAAGCCGCCCAGCTCGCCGCCCTGCTGCTGCCTCCTCTCCTCCTGTTGGCACGAGCTGCTGCGGCGTATGCTGTCTGCCCCAGCTCCGAACTCCAGAAACCCGCAACGCGCCCACCCCTCCCGAGAGGCTTTTTGCCACTCACCCCCGCAGTTTTCCTGCTGGCAGATGGCGTGCTGCGTCTCAGCTGAATTTTGTGCCCTCCCTACAGCGTACCAGCACAGAAACTGCCCACTTCCAACGCGTGCACGGGTACAGAAGTCAGTTTGATAGTTGCGGGTGTTGGGAATAAACATGCTTTTTATTCTTCCCCCCCCTCCCCCCCTTAAGAATTGCATACTAAGTTCTAAACTTTTCCTGCCAAAGGAACCTGTTTTACAGTCGTAAAAGGAAGATTATGCTTAAGAATGCATTTTTTTCTTAGCCTAGCAAGCTTAAAAATATTGGCAGGATTCTTCTTTTTTTCTTCCACCAACCCCATGGGTGGAATCTCACCAAGCACAACTGAGACTTTGCACCATGGGTAAACAAGTCCGCCTCCCCGTGTCTACGGCCAAACGGAGAGACCTACGGACATCTCAGGCACCAGCGTGGCCGACCGCGGGGTGCTGCTGTGCGGACCTACTGCGATAGGAGTTACCACCAGCACCACCACGCGGGGCATGCAACCGAGCTGTGGCCAGAACTACTCGCTATACAGAGCTTTATGGGTCTGCGCACTGTTGGGATTTTACGGCTGCGTATATCTGACAAACCCACAGTTTTGTCTATACTGGTCCTTCCACCATTCCTCTGAAAGAATTACACAGAATCACAGAATGCTCAGGGTTGGAAGGGACCTCTGTGGGTCACCCAGCCCATCCCCCTGCCGAAGCAGGGTCACCCAGAGCAGGCTGCACAGGACCGTGTCCAGGCAGGGCTTGAATATCTCCAGAGAAGGAGACTCCACAACCTCCCTGGG
>Ga0065711_1007101_pt1 | contig 19742 bp, 13 predicted proteins | sample Hoacrofraction12_FD_59098 | JGI IMG/M metagenome (GOLD analysis project Ga0065711, IMG submission 59098) | Hoatzin crop microbial communities from Cojedes, Venezuela - Epithelial fraction 12 v2 (version 2) | ecosystem: Host-associated > Birds > Digestive system > Esophagus > Crop | place... | reverse complement strand
GCGGCCCCGGCCCCGGCCCCGGCCCCGCCGCGCCACCACAGCCGCTGGTAGGGCGGAGAACAGGCCCCGGCCTCCCCGCGCCCCGCTCCGCTCCGCACCCGGCGGGTAGTAGCGCAGCAGCAGCCGCCTCAGCCTCATCCTCCTCCGCCGCCGCTGTCGCCGCCCCCGGGCTTCGGTCCGCTCCCATAGCAACGCCCAAACAGAGCCTGCGCGCATGCGCCCGCCCTGGGCCGGCAGGTCGCCGGCGTGGCGGGCTGCCCTCGGGCTGAGGTGGCTGGGTCAAAGATGGCGGCGCTTCTCCAGGCGAGGCCCAGTGCGGAGAGCTGACTGCTGGCCCTGGTGGCTGCGCGGCGGGGGCAGGAGGAGGACATGGCCGCACCGCCAAGGCATTCGGCACGGCGATGTCCTCCTCCTGCCCCCAGCTGAGGCCTCCCGTGAGGGAGCTGGTCTGATAATGGCAGCATGGTGCCATTTTATTTCCCACTCCCCATACTCCTCTGTGAATGCATAACGTTCAGGGACTGCTATTTCAGCAGAACTGCAAGATGTTACCAGAGTAGTAACAGCTGGCTGGAAGCCCATGACTGTTTAGCCAAACTTAAGTTTGCTTTCTCACATTTGCATAGGTTTAGAATTATCCCCGCTTATTTTTATCTGCCTGTTGTTGTTCTTTCACTTAGTATTGCAAGGCTTTTCTGCCATTTTCACAGCTCGTGCTGACTACCCCGAATGCCATCAGCTAGAGAACTACTCACGCTGTAATTCATACAAAGCTGCCAGGGCTTCCAGTTTGTGCCGCAGAAAGGAAAGTTCCAGTTCTTCAAATGCTAGAGTGCGCTAAAAAAAGGATAAATAGGAGTGCTAAAGAGCCACAAGTAACGGCATCACAAATGTACGAAAGCTATTTGAAAAGCAAATAGTCAAGTACTAAGGAAAGCAGGCAAGGAAGAAAAAAACTTCTCAGCTGTATTTTTATAAAGAGAAACTCAGGACAGATATATGAGTATGACAACACTGTTTCACCAAAGACAGAAGAAAAAAAATCTATTTGAAAAGAGATAACCAACGTGGAATCATTAAAAGATAATGTAGTGATAGATCTAAAAATTTGAGTCCAGCTTTATGCAGAAGTGACTGTAGGACATCAATAGGGGGAAGCAGCGAACACATTTTCATTTAGCAAATCTCGTCATAGCCCACGTTGTTGACAACGGGTCAACAGAAGACAGTCCCAGTCAGTGTTTAACAGTACGTGACTTTTCCAAAAACGCCCATATGGCTCCCTACAGCTTCACTTTGAAGACAGTCCTTTGGTTTTTGAAAGCCAGGAAGTAAAATAAAATGGCCAATTCCAGGTTTACTTTGGGACATGACTGGGGGACAGAGTGGTCTCTGGGTTTTTGATTCCCGTTTATTTGTTTAAATCTTTTGTCTTATTTGTATGTGGAAAGTCTTGAGGCAGATAAGAAATATTTTTATTGAAAACAAATAATCCGAACAGCTTTCCAATTGAATTGACTTACTTGGACGAACCCTATTCAAAAAGAACTTTTTGAACAACCCTATTCTTGCTGGTCTCCAATGTCTTAATAGCTTTTTGTATTTGTTTAGCATAATATGTATCCACCCAGATTATAATTTCAGAATATAAATATTTTTCTGTTCTTTTAACTTAAGTGATGCGAACAATGAACACGGCGTGGGCACTGCTTCCTACATTAACACCTTCTTTGTTCTTCACAAACACACATCCATGCAGCCTTTCTGGTGCCTTCAGTATTACTTACCACCAACTGGAAGTGCTACATTTAATTTTTTTTGTCAAATTTAAAGGCTTGATACTTCTCTACACCATAAATAAGGAGTCTGTCGTTCAGCTGTAACTTATGTCGTTCAGCTGTAACTTATGTGGTAAGCATCTCTTCAATTCTGTACTTCAGGGTTGCATTTCCATCACTGAATCAATTATTCTTGAACAATCGTTTTTTCAAGGCTTTGCATATCATATGCCAACAAGCTTTTTTTTTGTTTGCTTTTCATGAGACACAGAAAATGAAAATGCGTCCCCAGTCTAAACAGGGGAGAAGGAAGTGGAAAGGCTGCAAAGCTCTGAGATGTTCAGCTCATTGTCTCCTCGCTCTCTTGCTGTAGATCTCCATCTGAACATGCACACCTCACAGCTTGTCATCGCCTGGGATTAAGAGACAATAATGACACTGGAAGATGATAAATCAAATCAGGCCTCAGACAAAATAGAACCAGAGTGGTAGCACAGGTAGGATTACCAAAGGAGACTTAAGGCAGCAAGGGTGAAAACTATAATGAGGGAAGGAAGGAAAGGACTTAAACACAACCAGTTACTTGACGACTAGTCAGGCAGGGACTCTGATGATATAGCAGACTAGCTAAAGTCCATACCACTAAGCCTTGACTGTTAAGCAGAAATGTATCTCTCTTTCGAGTACAGCAAAATGCGCAACTAGTGTATACTTTTAGAAGGAAAATTTTTAGCCTGCTGGGGCAAAATTGTTGCCCTGATATTTTCTAGCATCCAAGGAGCACACATGGCCTCTAAGCCAGGAAAGGCCAGTTTCAAAGAATCTGCATACCCACTGTAGAGAGTTCAAAACACACTGGAAAGAAAAAATTATGTGCTGAGACATTCATCTGGGATCTGAAGTCATTTTTATCTCTGGGTGAGATAGATAATCAGCTTTTATGTACATAGATCAAATGTATTGATGTTGTCAGCCTGGAAAGATAAGTTATGCATCAGTTGCTCCCTGTGCACTTTTGGTTACGTCAGCAGTTTGCAGGAGCGGCAGCAAGTTAAGATACTACAAACCTCACTATCAGTCAATACTCAAAAGGCTTTGAAAGGCTGCACTGTACACTTATCTAGAGTGCTGGAGACAACTGTGTTGGACAGTATGAAGCAAGATTAATATAGTTACAATGAAGAGCTTCTTTCTGAGAGCTCTGGGTTCTTTGTGCCAACAGAGGTTCTGAAAAATCTCTCTTGAGCCAAGGTACTGTCCTAAGAAGGATAACAAGAAGAAAGTGTTTCTGACTCAAACACACTCTTGCTTGCAGAGAAGAGTGGGTTTTAGGCTTCCTGATTTAAAGTTGTCTCATGACCCACTTGTTCTGAAGTAGGTCAGTCTGCGGTATATTGAACTGAATCAGAAAGGCCAGCCCAAGAGTAGTCTGAGTTAAGGGAAAGATGTAGAAAGCCACTTCCTATTTCTGTTGTGTTAGTAACGGGTGCAGTGAATTTTTACGAAGGGGAGTTCTTGCATGTGGTCCTTTCTCACGTGCTGTTCTTTCTCGTAGCTGTCAGGTCTATCTGTGCTTTGATATTTCCGTGTTTCTACTTGGTGAATTAAATGGGTTTAGGTAATTTTGTCCAAGATTCTTTTATTCTGGCGTGGATAATCTGCTTACTCTTGCCCAACCAGACAGCGCTATACACACACTTCTTCATGCATTGCTAGAGCTCACTTCTGTTCTGTTATTTCCAGTGCTAATCATGACACCGCAGGCATTAAAAATGTTGAAACTATATTACTTGTATAGGGAACATGATCTTCTGGGAGTTTGCTATTTGCTATGCAAGAGCTATTCTGGGAGAAAGAGCTGACAGTGTGTTAAAGAACAATGTGCTCTCTTTCCCAAACATTGTTTTTCAGCTTTGTATGGCTGATAATTTAATGTTATCTCGAATTAAAAAAAAAAATTAGTAGTTGCTGTCTGCCTAGAAAGTGTGTGTGACCTACAAGTTTCTCTTCACATGTGTTATTTACTTACAGTGAGATAATAACAATGTACCAGAAAGGAACAGTAGTTCTTTTCTTTGCTCTTTTCTTCCGTCCGCCATTTCTGACACTCTGCTTACATATCCAATGCAGTCAGGCAAATTCCATACATTCTTGCTTGTTTCAGTCAAATTTTCATTTAGTTGAAAAAAGCTTTTCCTTGCTGTACGCTTTTTAAGGGAGGGCCTTTCCTCCTAACCTTTGCCAAGCTGATGGGTAGACCTGACAACAAAAAAACCTCCAAGGAAAAAAAAAGAAGATCTATCTATCTTACCCTCTCTGAGAAGAACTCAGAAATGCCTTTAATCTTTCTTTCCGTGGTGCAGACTGTAGGGGGCTGAAGACCTTTTGGAGAACTCTGTGTCATCCAGTCAAGACAGCAAAGCTGACAGTATCAAGTAATTACAGAAGTATTCTGCAGTCAGATTATCTGAGCTGCAAGATGAAAGCCAGTGAGGTATCCGGATGCACGTAGTGAGGAAAATAGAGGAGCACTTCTCCTACATAGACGGAACACACAATTGGGTCAAACCACTCTGAGTCAGGAGGAAGTAAAAAGCTCCTGACAAATAACAGGATTTCTAGTAAGTCTACAATAGAATTGAAAAAGATAAGTAGTGAAAGCCACTTTGCTTTAGAAAACACTTCATTAAAGTGAAAGTGTGTTCGTCTCACCATTGTTTTTAATTAATAAGTCAAAATGACTCATTTGGGCTTTTATATTTCATTTTTATAATGGCAAAATTCATTAAGCGTTTCACAGAAACCATCATGTTTTCTACATATCTATATGCCTTCACTAGGTGTGGTAGTCCTGTTGCATTGCCTCTGTGTTTCTTGTTTTCTAAGTTTCTTTACCGTCAGTTTTTATGTATTTCATATGGATGTGCAAAAAAAAATATATATATGTAAATCATCCATTCATTGAAATTAATTAATACAGCACTACCCACTTTCAAATTCATAAAATGTTTTTGCCAGCTCTTATACTAGCTTGGAGGATGCTATAGAGTGAGCAACTCTTTGAGATTTGCAGTATCTTAGATATCTTGGAGATTTGTATTGACTCTGAAAGACATTTTGACCATTTATTCCTAGTCATAACAAGATGAAACATTCAGATGCCCACAGATGCCCCACACATAATCATGTTTTTCAACCAGCTCTAGCAAATGTACATTTGAAAAAAGAAAGCACTGTAGCAAGGCATATAGCTAAAATACTATCATTTTTCAGATATGCATGACGTTTTTATATTAATGTTTTGCTTTCTATTCCATAAGTACAGCTGTATAACAAAGTTTATTCATACGTGAGACACTGCCACATTTGAGGGAACAGTTTTAAGTCACCACAGTGACCACTCTGCATCTCTGATTTATCTGCCATATTAAATCTATCATTCTGAAGTTCCCATTTGCCTACTTTGTAAGTTTATAATGTTCTTCCTAGCTTTGTACCTGACCAATGACGCTGCAAGGATATTAAACTACTAGTTTAATCTTGACACTGTAATTGACAATTTCACTGCAAATTGGACCACTTTCTTGAACCCATGTCCACTGACACAACCCTAATTAGATGGCTTGATGGTCAGTGCATAAAACCTTGCTATGCCCCCAGCCAGGTATTCATCTGTAGCTTCTTACAGATGTAATGTTCCTCTGCCCTTGGTACCTGAAGAGGCTGTCACCCCTCAATATTGGTTATATGAATTCTTGGTAGAGAGTTTGTCCCTTTGCAAGCCATCTTCCTTCAAGAACAATCTCTGTTTTAATTCAGTGTTATCATCCAGAAGGTATAGGAGGAGTCTAGTACAATTTTGTTGTACTAGACCACCCTACACAAAATTTTTGCCTACATGTAAATGTTTTGCCTTGTCTTATGGCCACATGGCCGGAAGACAGTTACAATTTGCATCACAAATGTACCTGAAGTTTAACTTAGAAATGAGAAATACTTTGTGCTGTGTTTCATACACTGTGGTACATGCCTTCACTTAGCATGGTACTCCAACCGCACTATCTCAATACTTATTTCCTAAGTTACTGTATCCTGTAGGTGTCTATTGAAGGGATCCTGTCATTCAGGCTTTCTCACCAGGGAGCCCAGGTACTAGGCCACACTGTTCCCATTTCCACAAATTGGTTTGTCTCTTTCTCTCCCTCGTTCTTACTATGAGCATGTCTTACCAAGTGAGTTATTCTTCGCAGGCTGAGAAGCCTCCAACTAACAAAAAAGCGTATCTGATATCTTATTACAGCTTTCCATGTATTCTCATTTACCATGGCACAGGCAACAGTTAATGTTAGCTCTTGAGCACGCTAAATCTTCTCCAAAGCCAGTGGACTATTACATCCATCTCCAGCAGTAAAGAAGTGAAGATGGAAAAAAACACTATAAGCCAAACAGGCAGAAAGAACATATGCATCTTTAACTTCAGCCAGGACTGCGATTTTTTTTCCACTGAAAATTGGCTCAAGATCATAATTTCTGATAACTGAAAGCAGTGCTCATTGCAAGAAACATGGTAATAACCTTCCCTTTAAATTTCATTACGACAGCTGCCTCTCAAAAATGAGTCAGATATCAAAACATCATACAGCTAGCTTAGGTGTGAAAAGCCATTGAGTTGTTCTTATTCATCTATTATTTTCCAAGGCTGTCTCCGTAATTTTGAGGACTACAGAAAAAAAATCACTGTGAAGCTTGAGATTTTTAGGTAAATCGAGATACTTCAGGTGACTGAGTATTGTGAAAACCTACTACACTGGAATGCATTGAATCCAGAGATCATACAAACGGATTTAACCAAGAGGTTAGGTCTGTAAATTAATGCATGTAGGAGTTAATGATGTATTTAATGAACCTTAGTGATTGCATCTCATGTGTTCCTTGACATCTCTCCAATAAGAACATTAACAATTGGGAAGAAACCAGATTTAACAGAAACTGAGAGAGACTTTTTATCCACAGAACAGATATCCATACACAAAGTCAACTCCCACTTACATCAGTCACCTCTTCGCAGAGACAGGTAGCTCTTTCTCCTTGGATTTTCTTATCCCTTTGGCGCTGTTAGTCTACGAGAATCTGCCATGCACAATCCCTCTTTTCCTCACTTTTGTACATGCAGCTGTGTGGCTGTGATGGTAAATGAAATCCCTTTAGAACAGAACAGGCATTGCAAGTGCATCCCGCACAATTCCTTATGCTCTGTATAATGTCCATATATCAGTTTTTTTCAGGGGATCTCAACCCAGACTTGATACAAAGAGAGTGTAAAACAATTGAGTTTTCAATTTAAAGTTAAGGAGTAACAAAATTTCAGGAACACAGAAATGTAGATGCAGATGCTTACAAATAAAATTTGTTACTTTATTTTGGGAGTATAACTGAAGTCATATCAGCAAAACTATATAATTACTGTTGTAAATTTAATAATAACAATTAACAATAGTATTTTAGTCTCTACTTTTCCTGTGACATTTTTGCTTTTAAAGCATACAGTATTCTAAGTTTCATCTGATGCCTTTACCTTTAATATGTGTTTTGGATTGCATAATCTTGGAATGACGCTAGAAATTCAAGGAAGATAACAGACTATTAAACAAGTGCCTGGTTTTATTCACAGTAGTAGATACATAAGCAATAGACTATGCTTAATATGTAGTAGCAGCCACAGCACTGTATCTATTGTATATCATATTTATAAGATCTAACGCCAGCAACTCTTGGTGAGCTTTGACTGGAACCTGTCTGCAACTGATAATGCAGAAGGAACAAACACAGCAATTTCATAACCTCTGACAGAGTTAGGACTGCAGTACTGGACAGTTAAGGCTGACACCTCCCAGAACAGAGCAACCACAAGATCAAAGGAACACAGATCATAGTTTTCCATTTATGTACAGTCATACAACTATAATCACTTAGTAAACTTAGGATACATAATGCACTGGTTTTAGTCTGAAAACTAAAAACTTCTTGCATGATTCATATTTTGGCAAAGGAAGTTGCCTATAGCCTGGTATTTGAAATAAGACTGTCAGGGCATAACACAGCTGAGCTCAGCATACGGAAGGCTTATTACAACTGATCATCTGTATTGTTTTGGATGTTTACCCAGCTGGGCGTATGCCATTAAAATGGAGTGACAGTGTAATAATACTAAAGCCCTTCTTGGTTGACGAATTCTCTGCTCAACAGAATTACACCTGAACGATGCATTCCAGTTCATCAGGAGTGTAGCTGAGTCACATATGGGCTTGTTGGCATTGGTAATTGAAAATAACTGACCAATTATCAACACTCCTCTGAAAGAGCTAAAAGTGTCATTGTCACCGAGCACAGCCAGTAATGCTTGGCTTTTGGTGAGATAATATACTTGAAGACATGCATGGTGCAGGTTAAGAAGGGTCTTCACCCATTTGTCTCTTGGATTTGCATGTGCTTTACTACGTATGTAGGAGGTGGAATAAAAGAGATGAGGAACAAAAAACAGTCTTCAACTGAGAGTTAGGAGCTACCATCAACTGAACAGTAATGCGACAAATAACTTGTTAGTACTAACCCAGCAGATGAGATGTGGCAGGTTTTATATTTTAACAGCAAAATGAAATCAGAAAGATTACTATTCCTTATAAAAATCACTGCCCATGCAATGCTAAGTTATTTTTGTCATCAACATCTCTGCTACCTTATTTAACACCTGCTGGTTTTTAAACACATAGTGTGCAGTGACAGATAAAAATGCATACTAAAAGCCATTCCTCATTGTCACCTTTTTCTATATAGATAATTTCATAGGACTATACACAGGTATGAAAAAATATAGTAATTAAACACATTTTTCCACTAGCCAAGAACAGAGCCAAATCCAGAACTAGAACAGATCCGAATCCATGCATCAGGCAATGCTAATCAATATTGGTCATACTACTGAATTTCTTTGAAATAGCGTTATTTTCACAGGCTTCTACTGACAGCTGCTCCATGTAACTGATGAGAGCCCTAGGAGGCACTTTCCTCTGTGTAAGAAAGGCAGCAATCATGGTTGCTTTGTGCTGGAGCGGGAGAAAAAAGTATTAAGAAATTAGTAAATCTAATTATGAGGCCATATATGAAGAGAAAATTTTCTGAGAAATATACCAAGCTAATGAAATGCTGCAATATTCTGACTGGGAATGGTGAGAGATTGCTTTAAGGGAAAAAAAAAAAAAAAAAGAGTTAAAAAAGAAGCAAAATTTAAAATAATAATAAAACAACAACAAATCAAACAAACAAAACCCACAGAAAGAATATGCACAAATAGGATTCAATAATAATAGTCCAGCATGCACAGGAATCACCAAGAACTGATCTCAATACAGCAAGAGCAGGAGACTTTGGAACTAAAGTATGAAGTTGTGCTGAGACTTCGAAGGGGAAGCTCTCACACCCACTGATCCAAATTATAGCCAAGCTGTAAAAAAATGCCTCATTGGCATTTTGCAAGAAAAAAATAATTTGTTTTTTAAAAAAATATACAAAGGGAAGAAAAAAGTCCCCAAATGACCATCTAATACTGCAACTCAAATTCTTCAACAAAATTGAACATGTGGAATTAGGAGCTGAGGGTCAGAGATACAGAGGAAAAAGAAACTTACCTACACAAATGCAGAATAGCCCCACCAAAGTAATCAGGATTAAGGTTTTCCTAGAAATGGTCATGATTTTCAGAGCTGTCAGAACTTTACTGGCTACTTAAGCTTACTTACTCACAAAAACATGCCTTGAATCTGATGAATTTGGACACACAGCACCCGCTTATAATACCTGTTTGTATCTTCAGGAATGAGTGGAGGGACATGCTATTTTTACATGGAATTTCCTGCTGGTAACATAACAACACTATTGATCTATGTTATTAAGCACAGAAACTGATTCTGAATTTTTTTTTTTCCTCCAATGAGGTTGGTTATAAAAAAAATATTCAACCAGAATAAGAGGAACTAAAAAAAAATAACCTCCATGATTCATAGCTCTATGGACGAAGCATCTAGGTTTTTGTGGCAATGGAGCCAATGGCTGACAAGAGGAAGGATGAGTTGCAGAAGCAATGCAAAACTTTCAACAGGCCTGACCTGGGAGTACAAAGAGCCACCCACATAATTTCACACATCAGTCTTCACTTGCTTATTGTGCTTCCCTGCTTTGAATTTGCTAGCTTGGACTCCAGGCTTTCCTCCACCAAGTTCATATATAGCTCTGGTTCCTAACACCTCCACCGATGCCTACCTATTCCCAAGGGAGGCTTGGGCGAACCTCATCTTCTGATGGTTTTAACACGAATCCATTCATGTTGTCCATTCCATTTTGTTGGTGCCTGGTTTAGTCTGCAAGCTCTTTGAACCCAAAGAAGAGCCTGCACCAGTACTGGCAGGTATGAGACAGAGCTCTGCGGTTTGGCCCAGAAGTTATGGAAATCCCCAGGGAACATGCTGAGTAATTACTCATCCCTGGGAAGCCAATAGCTTCTTTCATGATGCCCTTAATATCAGGGACATGGAATCCACCTGCTGGAAATTAAAGCCAATTAATCTTGTGCCTTCAGAGCTTCACCCACAGAGAATTGCCAGTTCCCATATCTGCAGAGCAGCAAGCAGATTAGGTTCTAGCAAATTTTGAAACCAGAAAATAACAGCCTTACACTCATGAACACGAAGTAGAAAATCCAACACTTCTCAGCTCCTCTCTCAAGGACACCAAAAATACTTTACATTTAAGTTTAAAATAAATTAGAATTAATGCTTCTATCTCTATGACTAAATTGTACCAAAAGCCAAGACCCAGCTGTATCTGCAAGACTCTGGCACTGACAATGAGAAGACTAAACCTGCACAGCCTACTTGGTCACGTCCCTGAAGTCCACATGGGCCATGTAATAGTACCTAAAAAGCTGAGCAGCCTTCCCCATTCAACCTGCACGCATGTCCTACCTACTCCAGGAAGTCCTGTTAGTTTTATCAGGCATCATTTGTACTGCAGTAGTGTCTGCGGATGTCCATCAAGAGATCTTGCATCAGGAAAATCTCATTATACTAGAAGTCACAGGATACTACAGGAAACACATAAAAGGGAGGAAAGCACTGCAAATTTCTCCTCTAGAGACAGCCCTTGAGTGCAGACCATGTTACCATAGTCATAATCCTTCTCAGTGAATGAGGTAGAAGATGGCTCTGTAGCACTGTGTGTAAGGTTTCTTCTGAATAAATACAGAAACTAGTAAAAGAAATTCTTTCAAATCTGATTAAGATGACATTGAGCTAGGAACAGGTCCTGATGTTAAAGCAAAATCTTCATATATAGCTGTTGTCTGGGGGGAGAGAGGAAGGAATTCTATCCTGTGGAGATCATAGCTACCCACAGGGCAAACAAAGTGAGCAAGGTGGAAAGTGGCTTTAACGGATGTGAGTACAGTTGTGTAATTGTTTCAGCTGGAGGCTCATAAGCAAAGGAATTAATTTCAAGGGGAAGTCACATTTTTCAAGTAAAAAAATAAACATATCACACAAAGTCCAGATTTTAACATTTTTTTTTAAAAAACTCCAATTTCCATTTTTTCCACAAGCAGACATTGTTTAACAATAGTTCAAGAAGTACTATAATGCTAACTACAGTTAAAAAGAAACATTTTGGCACAAGACAGTGCCAAAGAACTAACAAAAATAAACAGAATAAATAACCTGCTTTACACATGCTGAATGAAACAAAAATAACATGCAATAAACTTAATAAAATTCATACTCTGTACAACAGCTTAAGGTAATCCTTACTAAACAGTACTCAATGTCATTTTAGTAACGTACATGTATTAGTAAAAATAGAAACTTTAACAAAATGCTTAATTCAAGCAAAACAGCGATGCAATATGAATCAACTCAAGAAGTTCAACGGTTCCAAAGAAGCCAGGGATAGTGGTGAGTAAGCACACAACAGTGTACAAGATGACGATCTCAACCGAGAGGTTGAACCTTGTGGTTCTTCAGCCACGTCTGTGTTTTGTTCCCTGCTGGAAACCGTGTCACATTGACATCTTCTTGAGCTTATGGCTGTTAAAAGAATGAGAGAACACACGTAAATAATGGCCTCGGCCACAGGTCAGTTATAGGTTTCTCCTTCCAAAATATAGCATCTCCTGAGAGAATACCTCCAGTAGAAAAAGGGGACATGTGACATGACTGTCCCCGAGAAGACTAGCCATGTCTGACAAGAGATGGAAAGACAAATGTGCTCAGCATTGCCATTGGGAGGTGAAGTTCAGGAGATTTAAGAAATGGGCTTTTGCACATGCTCTGTTTTCATCAGGCTAGCAGTGTTTAGATTTTTAGATTCCTACCTCAGGAAAAGAAGATGCTTCTTCACCCAGCCTTCCTGAGGATTTACACAGGCCTTCAGCCCTCTGTAGGTGTGGAAACTGGAAAAGAAATAATGATAAAGAGATCAGTAAATCATTAGAAATCTCTGCTAGTAAATGCTGTGAAGATGCATTTGGTCAAAAAATACGCATCATAATTTCTCTATATAATAAACAATAGCAACTGCTTTTGTAATTATCAGGTAGACATGGGATGCTCCACAACCCCTCCAACACCATATGAACTATAAGAAACACCTAATGAAATTTAAATGCAATAGCTGCTTCAGTCTCAGGGATCATTTTCTGCACTGTAAAGTTGCATGCAATTTACTGGAACTATAGAGACAAAAAGCTTTGCTGGAAGCCAGATATAATTTGTGAAACTAAAGAGAATAGTTGCTGTCAAAGTAAGGTGACAGATCAACATTTAGCAGGTTAAAACCTTGTGGAAAAAAAATTCCGATCTCTGTGAATTAAGAAAATTCTTGTCGCTTATGTGTTTGTTAACAGGTTTTGGCAAGAGAACACCCTGTTGTTGGCTATCATGGCCCACAGCTGGAGATGAAGCGTGTCTGCACAGCTGATTCCTAAACAGATTTATTATTTATATTGTATGGCTGTCCTGTGAGTTAGTAGTCCCTGTCAACTAAAGGTTGTGTATTTTGTTGACAGGCCCTGTATACAATTTATTCAGTTAATGTTTTTTAAAAAGCAAGAAAAAATCATGCTTCTAATGTCCAAATCATTGTTTCTGCCCAAACAGACATCTAAAGGTTAACACGTGTCAGAAAAAACAGAGGACTGTCTGAAAAGTAACTTACATGATGGCATGGATATCGCAGACTTCACTGGAGAGCTGTTCAGTGTAACCCTTCAGGGCCCACCGAGGCAGGCGCACTTTGGTGTAAGACAGGCAGCAATCCTGGTTGCTTTGTGCTGGAATGAAAGAAAACGGCTAAGTAATACCCATTTGGACCACACTGCCGTGCTGCCTGGGGTACTTGCTGTTCAGCCCCCTGACCATCCAGCTCCCTGTTAACAGCAGAGGAGGATTAGGCAGCAGACTCTGCTGAACCAACTCCCTTCCACCTCGCCCTCGACCTGCTGGCAGCTGCAAGCATGCCCACCCTGGCATGGCTGGTGAGCCAACACCGAGAGCCGCTTCGTGGGGCAGAACGCCCAAGCCCACTCACCTTCAGAGGTGCCACACAGGAGCAGTGTCAGGAGCCCCAGCAGGGAAACCAGGACCAAGCTCTTGCTGCTCCAGCCAGCCATTTCCACTCCACGCAGCAGCTGTGCTCCAGCAAGTGCTCGGCTGCTGCCTGCTTGTCCTGCCAGCCTTGCCGCACCTCCACCCGCTTATAAAGGGGTGGCGGGAGCCGCGGGAATTCACACGCGGGCGGGTTCCACTGTCATCAGCGGGTTTCCCCACGGCAAATTCCATCGTGCCCCGTTCAGCCCCAGCACACCTTCCTGGTGCTATAACTGGAGATAACAGCGTGCTGGGGAAATTTTTTTTTTTTTTTTTTTAAGTAGGTTAGAAGATTCAGCCAAAAAGAAAAGGAAATAAAAGGCTGTGAGGTAATGGTTCTGTGGGTGAAGCATGCGTATTTTTAAGGGTAGGAGTGTGGGTTGTGAAATGAGGAAAGTCAAATGTAGGTAACTCTCAATGTTACCTACAGAAACTGTGTATCTGCTGTGCTCTAGTTTAATAAACCCAGCTTGGGGGCAGAGGGATGTGGGTCTAACCCAGCCAGATTCATTTCAGTATGGCACGCTCACAGGAGCTGGGTAACTATCTGCAATGATACCAAAACACTACATTAACATTTACTTGTTGGCCAACGCCGTAACATCACGCTTTCCAGATTACTGCTTTCTGTGCTCTAGGTTGTAATATTGGTGGGCACATGTGAGCAACATTGCATATTCATGGAAATGGGTTTTTCTGGAGTTTCTCTTACCATATATTCACTGCCATCACTTTCTGCCAGTTTGTTACACACCTGAACTATTTCATCTAAAACAGAGTTATCTTAAAAGCAGCTTGAAGTGGGGTCTATATTTTCTACTGAATCTGTACTGTCCAGAACGTATCAATGCTGTGTGTGAGCAATAGCTGTATCTTGTTACTTTCCCATGCCTAACTGTACCCAAGTATTGTGACTCCTGAACATTCACCTAAAACACACACAATCTTAAAATCACCTCACATGGCTCGGAAGAAACCCCCGGAGAGAGGCTCTGCCATCACTGCAAATACACTGTTTGAGCTGCTACGGAAGGCTGTTACTTTCCAATGCCGTTTAGTGACCTGTGTGAGGTGAATGCAATGGCTGCAGGCCATGCCCCGGTCAGCTGGTGTACACAGGAGCTGCTACCAGCTCCACGTAGATATAGAGTAACCTGAGCTTTAAGTAGCTTCTTGTAAGTTAGAGCTCAGGGGCACGGTCATAGTCACTTCATAATTACATACCTTCTGTTCTTTGCAGGCTGCCAGTACTTCTCACAAATGGTGTGTTCCTATTATTTCTTCCTAGAAATGTAAAAAATTCAAACTCTAGAACAATTGTTATTCAAAGAAATTAATTTATTTATATCATAGCCAGAATTTAGGGAAGCTCGTACGGCTGGGGTGTGTATGAGTGGCCTTGCAGCACGCATGGTGTCACAGATGGTGGAGATGCTTCTCCTCAAAGCCACTATCATAGGCCAAGGGACAGGGGAAGAGGCAATAAAGATCCCATGCCCTGATGTACTCTGCTTTTTTCAACTGCTTTGTGGATCGTAGTGAAATGCCATAAAAATACATAAAGATCTGTGCTCTCAGTATGGAGCTATTTCTGACCTGTTTTAAGGACGATCTGTCAGCGTTAGGCAATGCTACAAAATAGCTAACTAGAATGACAACATCTGAAATGACGGAAGTTCGGCTTGATAACTTTTTCCTTTCCATAAAGATAAGAACAGTTAAACATGAATCACTTATAACTATTTCTGGATTGACAGGTACCAAGAAGCATCAGGTTGGCAATAAGCAATTCTTGATCTTCCCCATCAGCACCACTTCATTTTTTTTTTTTTGACTGCCTGTCTGGTAACAACCTGGGATTTTTGTTTACTTATCTTTTAAGCAGGAGTTCACACCATCCAGTCTCTATCAACCATCTGCCTTTAAGAAGCTATGAAAATTAGGCACTGGGCTATCAATCTGCATTCCTCCACTTCCACCTTGCCATTTCACTCTAATGTTGATACTAGCAAAGTCTCCAGCTGCTTTAGAAAGAGAACTTTCCAAGACTCTCAAGATTGTAACCATATATTCTTATCCATGGATTAGTATCAAGAGTATTAAAAGCACTAGGTAAACAATAATTTTTAAAATTGTTAACAAAACCTTCTGAAAGAGATCAGTTTGTCTGCTGTCCTGCTAATATACATATTTCTCCCTAAATTCACCTCTCCCTCATTAGTCTGATACTTGAGACATAACTGATTGGGATGATCATAATGTTTGTTGGTTAGGTAGCACATCTTTTTAAAAAAGCTAATACCTTAACTGGCTAATAAAAACACTACTTTTATTAGCAATATTGCTTCATTCACAATTATATCACTTCAAGTAATACTGAATTACAATTCTATTGCTTACTCTTACTATTGATGCAGTGGTTGCATTCATATACCAGTTACATCCCTTCTTACTCCCCACTCCTGCACTGTCTTTCAAACCTAGACCTGGTAGAGAGTCTGGTGGGTTGTCCACAGGGGTTGCCTCCAGCATCCTGGGCAGCTTGGGCCCTCAGGCCGGCTTCATCACTGCCCAAGGCAGCCACACTCCTTCTGTCACAAGATCCTCCCATTTCTTGCTCTCCTCCTTCATTGCTGTCCTTCATTTTCTCCCTTTTCATTTTTTTATGGACGGCAAGATTGGGTCCAGAGGGGCAAAACCCTTCCCACTGTAATGGAAGACCAGTTTCAGGACCACCTGAGAAACCTGAACATACATAAGTCTATGTGACCTGACTAGATGCATCCCAGAGTCCTGAGGGAATTGGCTGATGTCATTGCCAAGCCACTCTCAATGATATTTGAAAGGTCATGGCAGTCAGGCAAAGTACCTAGTGACTGAAAGAAGGGAAACATTGTGCCCATTTTTAAAAAGGGTAGGAAGGACGACCCTGGGAACTACCAACCTGTCAGCCTCACCTCTGTGCCTGGGAAGATCATGGAGCAAATCCTCCTAGAAGCTATGCTAAGGCAGATGGAGGACAGGGAGGTGATTTGACACAGCCAGCATGGCTTCACCAAGGGCAAGTCCTGCCTGACAAACCTAGTGGCTTTCTGTGATGGCATGACTAGATCAGTGGACAAGGGAAGAGCTATGGATGTGATCTATCTGGACTTCTGTAAAGCCTTTGACACACTCCTTCACAACATCCCTCTCTCTAAACTGAAGAAATATGGATTTGATGGGTGGACTGTTCGGTGGCTAAGGAATTGGTTGGAAGGTCGCAGCCAGAAGGTAGTGGTCAATGGCTCAATGTCCAAGTGGACGCCGGTGACAAGTGGTGTCCCTCAGGGGTTCATACTGGGACTGGTGCTGTTTAACATTTTCATCAATGAATTAGACAGCGAGATCGAGTGCACCCTCAGCAGGTTTGCAGACGACACCAAGCTGAGTGATGCAGTCAACAGACCAGAAAGACGGGATGCCATCCAGAGGGACCTGGACAAGATCGAGAAATGGGTTTATATGAAACTCATGAGGTTCAACAAGGCCAAGTGCAAGGTCCTGCATCTGGGTCGGGGCAACCCCCGCTATCAATACAGGCTGGGGGACAAGGGGATTGAGAGCAGCCTTGATGAGAAGCACTTGGGGGTACTGGTTGATGAAAAGCTTGACATGAGCCACCAATGTACGCTCACAGCCCAGAAGGCCANCCATATCCTGGGCTGCATCAAGAGAAGCGTGGCCAGCAGGTCGAGGGAGGGGATTTTGCCCCTCTACTCCACTCTGTTGAGGCCTTACCTGGAGTCCTGNNTCCAGCTCTTGAGCCCCCAGCACAAGGGCACGGAGCTGTTAGAGCGGGGCCAGAAGAGGGCACAAAGATGATCCAAGGGCTGAAGCACCTCTCCTATGAGGAAAGGCTGAGAGAGTTGGGGCTGTTCAGCCTGGAGAAGAGAAGGCTACAGGGAGACCTTACAGCAGCCTTTCGGTACCTGAAGGGGCCTATAGGAAAGATGGGGAAAATATTCTCGGCAGGGCTTGTTCGGATAGGACAAGGAGCAATGGCTTTAAACTAAGAGAGGGTAGATTTAGACTAGATGTAAGGAAGACATTTTTTATGATAAGGGTGCTAAAACACTGGAACAGATTACCCAGAGAAGTAGTGGAGGCCCCATCCCTGAAAATATTTGAGGCCAGGTTGGACGGGGCTCTGAGCAACCTGGTCTAGTTTAAGATGTCCCTGCTCACTGCAGGGGATTTGGGCTAGATGACCTCTAAAGGTCCCTTCCAACCCAAAGCATTCTATGATTTTATACCTTATTGCCCATTTCTTTTCCTTTTCTTGAACCCACCTTTTCACCACCCCTGAATCTTCTTTCCTCTGCCCAAACTCCCCTCAAATAAACAACTCGCCTCTCATTCCTTTTCCTCATTGATCCCAACTCTATTACACCCATACCCAACAACTTTGCTGTTTCTTCTGCCATTCCCTAGGCAACACAGCTTAACATGTGATTACTGATACTGTCATCTGGATGGAGGTGGCTTTGCATCTCAAATTTCTCTTCTGACTCTACAGCTCTATTTTTTCCTCAGTTCAGTTCTTTTGGACAGAATCTTCTCACCCAAGCTTTGACACCCCTTACCTACCCCTAAGTAAGGACAAGCAAAAAGGTTTAATGCAAACAGCCAAAGAAAGTGGCCAGTTCAGGTCCTGATATGACTCACAACCATATCTTATCAGTCTTTACATTCACAAGTCCATAATACAAACAGAAGGAAAAAAATAGAAAAACAGGGAGGTGCTTATGTGCTCAGGGGAAGGGATGATTCCCTGTGGACGAGGGGACGGTGGCTGTTGTCCTCCCTGACCTGGGGAGCCTTTTGACCGGGTTTCTCTCAGCACCTGTGCGGTCATCTGGGCCCGTATGGAGCGGCCGGGGGCTGCAACACAAGGGAAAGGCTGGTCCACCGGCCTCCAGGCTGGCAGCCAGCACCTCGGACTCTGCTTGTGGGCCAGTTGTGTGTGGTCATTGCTGCTGCACAATACACTGTGTTGTTATATATGCTGCGCTGTTATATATTAGTGTCCTAATCCTGATGCAGTTAGGAGGCTGCACATGGAGTGGGAGTCAGCGAGGGGCCTGCCAGGTTGAGGGAGGCCATTACCTCCCTGCGCTGGGGCCTGCGAGGCTGCGTGGGGAGGGCTGTGCCCAGAGTCTCCTCGGAGGGGCACAGGCAAAGCACAAGAGGCAGCAGCCACAAGTTGTGAAAAGGGAAATTCTCCTCAGACACAGTGACAAACCCACTTCATAGCAAGGGGAGGTGAAGAAGTGGGACAGGTTGCCCAGAAGGAATGTGAAATCCCAGTCTGAATACCCTTGGAGATACTCAAACCTCAACTGGACATGGCCCTTGCATAAACTTGATCTTACACTTAGGTGCCTTCCTAAGCCATGGTCAAGCCCACACTATTTTTTCTGGTTTTGTTATATCTAACTCTGCTTTTCTTCTTTTAGTTTCCTTTCTGATTTGTCTCTTGTCGGCTTTCCTTTACTGTAAGTTCTCAACTTCCCTCGCTCCTGTTGGCCCTCCTCAGATCCCCTCACAACCCCTGCTCTCTCGGCTCTGTTGCTGCACTCACAGTAAGACAAAGCACCAAAGCACAGATCAACAAAGTTTTCCACCTCTCTTAAACCTCCCCTCCTGTTGTTCCAGGGGCCAGAGGGAACAGGCCAAACCCTTCCTGTATGTATTCTAAAAGATGCGGCAAGGACGGCCTAGGTGCCAGTGCTGCAGAGCCATTCAGTGAGAGCTGTGAAAGGAGACAGAACACCTCAGGGAAAACTGAGCCTTTTCCAAGGTAATATTGGGAAACCAATAGTTCTGAGCAGTTTGGGGATGTGAAAGAGGAGAGCTGGGGAGTCAGAGCACTCTCAGACACCAGCTGAAAAGCTACAGCCTCTATGTCCCCGCTTGCCCTGGTCACCAGGCTGCTGCCTCCCTGTAATACACTTCCTCTCTTTTATCCCAAAGGGCTTTTAGTGGCAGAAGTACCTGCTGAAAGTCTGAAGTGCTGAAGGGACTTCATAGTTCAACCTTGATAAACACCCCTGTACCAGTGGAAAAATGAGAGTTATTTCTGGGGAGTGGGCTTGCCCCACCACTCTCCCCATTGTGGAACAGCAGAGAAGCAGACTGCCTGGTTTCCAGGTACTCGTGGAGTTGTGGCAATAAAGCTATGTCTGTTTTCATTCAAAATCTTGCATATGAGAAGCCCTATGCCTATGGGGAA
>Ga0065711_1037532_pt1 | contig 19743 bp, 19 predicted proteins | sample Hoacrofraction12_FD_59098 | JGI IMG/M metagenome (GOLD analysis project Ga0065711, IMG submission 59098) | Hoatzin crop microbial communities from Cojedes, Venezuela - Epithelial fraction 12 v2 (version 2) | ecosystem: Host-associated > Birds > Digestive system > Esophagus > Crop | place... | reverse complement strand
ATGGAACTGTTGGAGCGGGTCCAAAGGAGGGCTACAAAAATGATCCGAGGGCTGGAGCACCTCTCCTATGAGGACAGGCTGAGAGAGTTGGGCTTGTTCAGCCTGGAGAAGAGAAGGCTGCTGGGAGACCTGATTGCAGCCTGTCAGTACTTAAAGGGAGCCTATAGGAAAGATGGGGACAATCTTTTTACAAGAGACAGCAGTGACAGGACAACGGGTAATGGTTGTAAACTAAAAAGGGGTAGGTTTAGGCTAGATATAAGGAAGAAATTCTTTACAATGAGGGTGGTGAAACACTGGTGCCTTTGGGGGCACACAGCAGCTGGCACTTGGGGTCTGAGAGCTCCCAGGACATCAGGCAGGATGGGCACAAGGACTCACATCCCCCACTCCCCATCTGTGCTGGAGACCCAGGTGTGAGCAGCAGTGGGCTGTCGGGGCTGAGCGGTCAGCACAGCAGCAGGATAGCCAGGGTCTGGCCCACACAATGTGCTCTGGTGAGCAGAGATGGGGCCAGGACTGCTGGCAGGCTCATGCTGGGAAAATGACCCCTTCAAGGCATTAAAAACAGGTTGGTGAGAAATGAAGCACTGACCTGGATCAGCGACAGAAAATAAAGAGAAGAAGAAAAGTGCATTTTTCCTGTGACAAATGATGCCCCATGGCTGGCTTGTGACCTGGGGTGCTTGATGGCTACCTGGAAGGGGTGCAAATGGGAAAGTGTTTTCATGCGTGGAAAGTGCCCACTGAACTTGATCAGACCAGACCAAAGGAATGGGCAGACAGAGCTCATAGGTAGGCATGTGAAGGGGCAGGGAAATGCAAAAGGGAAGGACAGAGAGCAGTGATGGACCAGGAGGTCTTAGGGCGGGTATTCTTCATGGCTGGATCCTGGTTTGTAGAAAAGAGGAAGTGCCAGAGCTAGCAGCTCAGCAGCCACCAAAATCAGTCTTCTTTCCAGTGAGCTGGAAGCAATCAGAGGTGCTTGTGAAAGGCAACTCAAAATGAGCTGCCTTAGGGGAGTTTCTGTGAGGCACGTGTTGCTCTTGGTGGGTTCACCCACTCTGAGTGGCTCCAGCCAGCGTGAGGCCAGCCATTTCCCATGTCTTCTAGGGAAAGGGCTCCTGAGCAGAGTCCTGGAAAGCATCTGGTGGTTAAACCCAGGCAGAGTTGCTGGCATGAAGTTCTGCGTTTTCTGAAGTGCAGGTTGGTTTTTCAGATCGATGCCTTAGGAGGGTCTCTCTGTGCCCTGGGAAGGTGCCAGGAAAGGCCACTGAGCCTCTCTGATGATTGCCCAGAAAAGAAGATACTTGGAAATCAAGGCCGTCTAGGGCCCAAATCATGAGAGATAGCATGTGGGGGGCTGCAGTATGTACAGGAGCTTTGCCCAACCTCCACCAGGATGGGCGAGTCTAATCAGGCACTGATGGTTTTCTCCAGGGGAAGACGACGATGACGATGAATGTGGGGAGGAGAAGCTGCCCTCCTGCTTTGACTATGTGATGCACTTTCTGACCGTCTTCTGGAAGGTCCTTTTTGCCTTCGTGCCCCCGACAGACTACTGGAATGGCTGGGCTTGCTTCGTTGTCTCCATCCTCATGATCGGCCTTCTGACAGCTTTCATTGGTGACCTGGCATCCCACTTTGGCTGCACCATCGGCTTGAAGGACTCAGTCACTGCGGTCGTGTTTGTCGCACTGGGGACGTCGGTGCCAGGTAAGGACAACAGCAGGGTTTGTTATAAAGGTCCATCTCTGCCCAGTCTGGGTTTGGGGTTGGGCTGGGAAAGCTGGGCACAGCAAGGTCCTCACCTGTGCTCTACAGGACCCCCAAGGACAGATTTGAGGTGTGTGTGGAACTTGTTTATCAGTCTCAGATGCACCAGGAGGATCGAATCAGGACGTGGATTCGGTCCTCTGGCAATTATTTCAAGGACCTTCGCCTGCAAATACTGTGAAGTATCTATTTCTGTGGACAGCCTCCATGGCATGCACTCTCAGAGTAGGATATTGGTCTTTGATTAAAGTGCTGCCTGTGTTGGCAGTCCTGCATTGTCTTTCTGAGCATCTGCTCCTTTAACCTTGCCTCCCAGGTGAGTTAGGTGCTAGTCCTTACTCAAGGTGCTCTGTCCAGTGCAGACACCTTTGTGTGAGACCACTTTCAGCTTTGGTTCAGATGGATCGAGGTGAGGTTGCTGAGCTGGGGCAGCTGCTCGAAATGTGACTTGTGAAGCCCCTAGAAGGCTCCGGCCCCACAGATATTTGGAGACGTGTCTCTGACCAGGTGGTCACCCAGCCTCAGAAGACAGCAGAGACTGAGGACTAACAAGGGAGAGAAAAAAAACATGAGTTTCCATACCTGCATGCCACTTTGTCCTCCCAATGCACATTGACTTGCTGTAGCCCAGCCTCCTTTTCTTCTGGCTCAGCAAAGGTCCCCTCTTAGGGGTGAACTGGTGCACTGGAGAGGATGGTGTCTGAGAAGTCCCATGTCAGCTTGTGTAAGAGGACCTGTGCCTTTCACTCACCTTCTTCCACGGGCTGTGCTGGCCAGGCACAGCCTGGTTCCAGGACAAGGGGCTCTTAACCCAACCTGACCACCCCCCATGTCAGTCACATCTTCCCTCACTACCCCCAGATTTCCAGTAATCAGCACCTAGGTGCTCAAAGATCTTGAAATTGTCCTAATGCTACCAAAGGCCAAAAAAGAAGCAGCAGAATCAAAAGAAAGAACAGATTTGGGCAAGGAACAGAAGAAGGAGCACTTTTTAGACCTCTGGCACTTCTAGGCGTGAGGTTTGTAGGGCTGTCTCACACCCTTGACAGCGAAAATCTTCCCTCCTGCTTTTGTCGACAAAAGGTGGCATTTAAGAAGTTCTTTTTGGGATGCATTTGGTTACTCTTCTTTGAACTAGCAGATGCTCTGAAGCCGTGTCGTGTTGGCTGGGTGCTAGCTGGGTTCCTGCACACCGGGGAGGTGCAAGGTGCTTTCCAGGAGGCGGACAGGCGTCAGACAAACGTACAAGACTGGCAGGGACCTTCCCTGCATTAAAAGCACCACTCCCAGCTTGCAGAAGTGTGCGTGGTTGTTTCCACCCTCTGGCCGGCGCTGGCAGTGTGCCCCAGATGTGCCCCATCCCTCCTCCCGCAGTGGCAGCTGCTGCGCCACAGAGGCATCAGCACTGTCCCACACCCCATTACTGCACCAGACTGAGAACGAGGGAAAATGCCTTTTCCTTCCCTCAGCAGTCAGATGCATTTCCGTGGGAGCTTTTTCTAAAACATAAACCAGCCTTTTGATTTCTTTGCTCCAAATGGGCCCTCTCGCTGTGCTTATAGGTGCCCAGCCCCCGCCGTTACATGAAACTGGATCTTCGTGCCAGGCTTTGCCGTCTGAGCTTGGAGCCCCACTGGGAAGAATTGTAAAGGAAATTCTGTAGAATTAAAAACCATGAAACCTGACCTCACCGTTTTCTATTTCTGAGCCACACTCTGCTGCCTGTACCCAAGGTGATCTGGGAGTACAGATGTGTTAAGGATTCGTCTTCTCATCATTAGATGAGAGTGCTCACCTGGACAAAACCCATATGCTAATCCCTCTCCTGCTCACCCCCCTTGCAGATCCAGAGTGGGTTTGGATGTAAAATCAGCACTTCCCTATGGTGCAGAGCAGTGTCGTGCTGGTCTACTTGACAGAAGATCTGCCATGTAAAAGGCCAGCCAAGTTTTATCACTGCTCTTTTGCCACTGGTATTAAAGCTGGTGGAGCACCTGGGTGAGCGTTTTTCTCCCTAAGGGGTGAAAGATGGTAACTTGTTTACCAAAGTGTCAGGGTCTGCACAAGACACTGGACTTAGTGAGGCAAAAGGTTTTGGAGAGACGACATTAAAGCAAACACACAAACACAAAACTTCAGGGGCCCTGAAGGACAGATACAAACCGTTGTGGCTCCCACAAGGCTTTTCCAAGCTTTTCATTTCTTTTGCAAGCCAACAAATCAGTGGATGTGGGAGAAGGGGCCAACACAGTGTAATACCAGGAAGTGTTGTCTGTTGCTTGAAGCATTGTGGGGCATCTGGGGCCTTACTGGCAAAAGCCTTATATTTCTAGAGAATGAGGTTTCCCTCCTGGGCATTTCTACACCCTGGCTGTCACTCTGGCTCTGGCCAGATGTGCCCTTCCTTGGGACTGCCCATGGACAGGACTGTACCCTGTCCCCTTACCCACTATCTCCATTCACCAAGTGGTGCTGTTGACATTTGTCCCCAGCCTGCCTGCTGTTGTCCCTCCTTAGCTGGCTGTTTCCTAAGGGTTTCTCTCTGCCTTCCCTTTGCAGATACATTTGCCAGCAAAGTAGCAGCGACGCAGGACCAGTACGCAGATGCCTCTATTGGGAACGTCACCGGGAGCAATGCCGTGAACGTTTTCCTGGGCATCGGGGTGGCCTGGTCCATTGCAGCCATCTACCACGCGGCGCACGGACAAGCCTTCCAAGTCTCGCCTGGCACCCTGGCCTTCTCTGTCACCCTCTTCACCATTTTTGCTTTTATCAGTGTGGGTGTGCTGCTCTACCGGCGGAGACCCGAGATTGGAGGTGAGCTGGGCGGGCCGCGGACTTCCAAGCTGCTCACATCCTCACTCTTTATCCTCCTCTGGCTCTTGTACATATTCTTCTCATCTCTGGAAGCCTACTGCCACATAAAGGGCTTCTAAAGGGACAATCAGAGATAGTAAATATATATATATCTATATGTATCTATATAGAGTGATATATAGGTATAGATATAGATATAATGCTGTGTATAATGAACAGAGAAAGAATAAAAGAGATATGCCATGTTCACACACCTGCTGACAGAAAGCGGCTTTGGAGCATCCTTTGAACCAGGCAGGACCCCAAAGCCAGTAGGACCCCTCCCCGGGCAGCGGCCCCGGCCAGGAGTCCGGCAGCAGGGCCCTCTCTGCAACTCTACCAACAAGAACGGCTGATAGCCACCAAGCCCTTTCCCATCGCTCTCTCCCGACCGCCGGCCCCCGGGAGGATGGATGCAAAGGCGACCGGGGCACGTCGGTACGGGGAAGGCCAGAGTAGCTGGTGAGAAACAGACCAGTGGGCGAGGGAAGGAGAGGAAAGCGAGGGCCCTGATCTCCGACCACCATCCGCCTGCCTTCGCCACTCGCGAACATCCCCTCTGGCCCTGTTGGAGAGAAGCAAGAGACCGGACTGGAGACAAGGGGAAATTGGGAGCTTTCTAAAGATAGAACACAAACCGTTTTCGTCATTGATTTGGGGTTGGTTTTTTTTGGTTTGGTTTGGTTTGGCGTGTGTACAACTAGCATTTCCCCACCCACCCCCTTCCACGTGCCCCTTGCCTTTCTGCCTCTGCGCTTCGGGGATGCACAGCCGCAACCTCGTGTCCGGTGTCCTAAGCCAAGGCTGTGTGGAGTGGCGGGGGCTTTCCTCCCACCTCATCCACCTCCTTGGGCATGCTGTCGTGGTACTTGTAACATTTGCATGAATGAAATGAACCCTGTCTGTATATAGCATCCTATAGCGATAGTCCCTCCAGCCATGTGGGTTGAGCATTGCAAATACAAGTGTTTTCTTTTCACAGGGTTTTATTTATTTTAGTTAGTTTAGTTTTGCCATAGTTTTTTGTTTGTTTGTTTGTTTCCTCTTAGTGGGGGTAAAAGGAGGGAAAGCTGTCCCCATTTATTGCTCCGCGCATGGGTCCACGAGAAGCAATAACAGCCACTCAGTCGTAGGTTTTCAGGGGAGGAAAATCCATACCCCAGAGACTGCAGGCTCCGTGCCCCCGCGTGGCTGGGGTCCCCCCCACAGTGGCCAGTCCAGGACATGCTGAAGCCGGTGCAAAAGCCTTCCCCGTCCATAGGAGGTTTTACGAGAGGTCCCAGGGAGCCCAAGCGGGACGAGCAGCGTCCGAGCCCAGGGAGGACGAGCACAGCTGGCTCCCGGAGTCTCACCTGCCTCTGCCTTTGTAGCCGGTGGCTGCCTGAAAACCACTCATCCCGCTGCTATTCCGTGTCCCCAGAGATCTAGTGACAGCCCCTGTTTCTGAGCGTTAAGCCATCAGGATCAGCCCCCAAAGCTGGTCCTTTCCCACAGCCATTTGCAGGCAGAATAATTCAGCGTAAGGGCTGAAGGGCCAGAACAAGATCTCCCACGCCACTGAGCGTAACCTGGAAGTGTCCCCCAAGGAAAAAGGCCACATTTTGCACTGTCCAAATCTGAACTCGATGGGAAGGATGAGACAGAGAGGTTTAACCCAGCATCACCCCCCGACTCCAGCAGTGTGGGCTGGGGCAGCAAGCCAAGCCCGGGGAGGTGTGGATGCAGAGCTCCCCTGGGCACAGCACAGGGATGGCATTGTGCACTGGTGTTGAGAGATGTCTCCGTACCCTACGCCCTTCACCGGGCTTCGCAGCATCCCAGCCAGGCAAACGCCCAGACGGCACATCCACTGGTGAGCTCTTCCCAGCCAGCTGAAAACCCGTCTGATGCTTGTACTGTAACCAGTTGGCTGGGGGAGTTTGTACTCATTTTGAACAATCTGTGGAAATTTTAAGTAACCTGTTGTAAGATTTTCTCCAGGAGTATGAAGTTGTGGGGTTTTTGTTCTTCTCCAGCCTTTTTTTTCATTTGTGATGGGTTTTGGGAGTTTTCTTTTTGTTTCTCTTTGTTTTGGGAGAAGAATCAAACAGAGGTGAAGGTTGTTCAGGTTTATGATTACCTTTATGTACAATTATTTCATTTTCATCTGTTTGGCTTCATTGATTTTTCTTTGTGTGTATTGCCCACCACTATAGGCAGTGAGTCCACTAATTGTGATGATCCTTATCAATGGTACACAATGCACAGACAAATAAAGTTTGTAATGATTCCTGATGGATCCAGTAGTGCTCCTGCATATTCTCTACTGAAAACCCTCCCCTCCCGTTGTCTCCCCTTACAATGTACTCATCTCTTCTTTACTCATTGGTTTTCCATCATTGTGTTTCTGCCGCTGACAGGAGGCAACGGTGCCTCTGCACGTCCAGTCTTGCCCCATCTCACGGCTTTCCTCGTGCTCCATCTCCATTGTGCCTTGGGCTCGGTGTGCTGCGGTACAGCTGGGGCTCGCAGCCTGCCCAGCTCTCAGGGGGATGCAGGAAACTGCCCGGGGACAGAGCTGCAGAGCAACCCTTCTGGGGCCAGGAGCTGCTCCTGTGCTGGCTCCTCTGTTAGTGCTGGCTTGCCCTAGACTCAGGGAGACCCGTCCATATGCCCCCAAGGTACTTAGTAGCTCTTTCTGCTTGTGTCCTCTAGTTACATAGAACTGCTCCTGCTCTTGTTCCAGCCTCATGGTGACTTGTGCTAGGTTAAGCCACTAGCTAGCGAGAACTGGGAATGCAAGAGGTGCATTGCCAGGGCAAGGTCCATGGGTGCAAAAGCAGATCTGAGACACCCCACGAGGTGGCCAAGCAAATCAGGAGCTCAGGCGGCTCTGGGCAGCTGCGTGCCCATGCCCCAGCCCAGGTGCTGTGGGCTGTTTCTGACCCGTGTGGCTCGACAGCACTCAGCCAGCACCGAGGAGGAGAAAAGTCTCTATGTGCCCAGGGATGTTGCTCCTCTCTGTGTTTCATCCAGCATCTGTTGAGCTGTCCCCAAATAAACCCTCCCTGCAATGCTTCCAAGGTCCCGCTCTGACAGCTGAACTGAAACACCAGCTCCAGAGACGGGTCCCAGGCAAGCGTTGCCTTCATCTGGCAGGGCTCTCCCTGCTCCTCCTGGAGAGGTGCACATGCCTGGGGCATGCGCCCCTGGGGTCCTGCCTGCGCTCCTGCCCATCTGCTGCGGACACAGCAGTGTCTGGTTTTCGAGCCCCAGGCTAGAAATGTGCCACCAAGGAAAAACAGAGAGGGTAGGAGGTGGCTGATTTTGCTGCAGCATGGTCGTGTCTGTGGAGGCCCAGAGGCAGTAAAATTCCCATCTGGCACGGTGAGGGGATGTGTGACAGAGCAGGTGACCAACGCACCGCAGCGGCCAGGGGATTTAACATGATCTCCAGGTTGCTCTCATGCAAGCCTGGCCCTTGCACACACCCTGTGCTGCTTTTTGCCAGCTGTGCCGCCAGCCCCACTCTCCTTGCAGGTGCTCAGCACCCTCTGGGATGAGTGTGGGTCAAGCTTCAATGATCGCCAAGCCCCAGGTGGACACAGCTGGTCACGTCCGTGTTCTTTTCCCAGGCAGTGAATTATGAAAGCAAAGCAGCTCTCCTGACCCGGTAATTACATCTACTGAAAGGTGATGTTGGTATTCTACTCTCATCATTTACTTCTTCAGAATGAATTGCAGTCACTGAAGTCATTAACAAGTCGAACGGGACTTGTGTAGCAGCTCAGTTTAACAGGCATTAAATAACTGTTCTGCTCACAGAGCTTTCCAAAGGGAATGATAGAGCATTGCTCGCACAGGACAAGGCCTAAATCACAGAGTAAACAGCAGCCTTGTTTATGCAATTGCTCTCTGCCAGACCTGTGCTTTTTGGCACCTTTAATGAGCTTATGTGAAGCATGACACATATTTGCCCAGTTGCTCACGGAGGAGCCATGGATGAGCAGGAAGGCTTTTACCTGGCTGATGCCTTGCCATGTCAAGGAGGGTACGGACTGCTCCACCGAGCCCCAGCCTGTGTTCACAAAGGTGTCATGCCTGCTCCTCTGCACCAACGTCTTTAAACCAAACCCTCCAAAGGCAAAAGAAACTCCGCGAGACGAGGACGCATGCTGCCGGGGGCAGCAGGAGGGAGCACAGCCCCCGGCGCCGCACGTCTCGCCCTCGTGCCCAGCCCGGCTTCTCGGGTCTCCTGCTCTCCTATGTCCTCCTCGTCCCTGCCAACCTCCCCACCCTCCCTCACAAGGGAAGGACATCGAACATCTCTGACAAAGCCCCAGGCTCAAGGAGGTTGCCAGAAACAGCACCTCAAATCCTCAACCTCTGCCCATCCACCTGTCCTGGCTGCTCTCACCCCCTCTCATCATCACACTAGCCAAAGGCAAACCTTTCCATGGAAAAGGATGCAGCACGGTGCAAAGGACATTCAGAAACAGACATTCAAATAACTCAACAGGCCACTGCAAAGCACCTGGAGACAAAGGGAAGGAGCAGACGGAGCAGTGACAGCCCTGAGCATCTTAGCAAAGCCATATCCTGCTCTTCAGGGGACGATGGGAGAGGAGGCAAATCCCAGCCACAGCCTGAACACATGGAAAAGGTGCAAAAGCGTCGGGGACTCTGCAGGTCCCTGGTGCCAGCGGGAGCCACAAATCTGCAGCATCTCACAGCCGAGCCTACCCGAACTGCTACCTCCTGCCTGCACCCATGCCAGGGCAGAGTGGGAACTGCTTGCTCTGGAGGTGCGAATCCCTCATCTCCGAACGATGTGTCTGCCAATGTGTCACCCATTTCCAGGCAGCCCAGGTGGCTCTGGGGCGAGGGGACATTGCGAGAGTCATTTGTGCAACTTCTTCCCCACTTCCATCACTTCATTAAAGGACAAAAGGGAAAAGGGAAGCTTTGAGCCCTTTCTGGTCATGAGCCTGGACGCAGTCAATAAACTCACCGTGCTATTTCTGCTGCGGGTGGGGAGGGGAGAGCCAGAGCCTGTGTGTTATTGTTACAGCTATTTTTAAATGCTTGGGTAAGAATCAAGTGCGACGGTATTGGGGGCCATATACATACCTAAGGAGGAGGCGCAGCAGCAGTCCCGGAGGGGCAGAGCTGGGCATAGCCAGAAAGGGACAGAGAGAGAGAAGAGAGGGAAAACTTCATGCCAGAGGGTGGTATACTGGGAGAAACCCCTGCGTTATTTTTCTGTAGGCTTTAGCACCCAGGCCCATCTGGGGAAGCATGTTTGCAGAGCACCAGGAACCTCTATGGCCTCTCAGAGCATGCGATGACCGACCACACACACGCATACGCATGCACAGCACAGCTGCAGAAAAGCCTATTTATCTTGTAAAAAATTAACTTGTGCAGGAAAGCATCCAGAGGCATCTGTATTCTTGCAAAAAGCACCAAGGGACAATAAATACAGTGAGATTCCTCACCTTTTAAGGACTTGAGCCTTCCTCCTTCTGGAACTGGAGGTGCCAAGAGCCTCTCGCCAGCCAGCAGCACCCCTTACGCGGAGGGAAGGGATGCTGCAAAGGAAAGGGGCCTGTCTGACCAAGCAGGAGCTGTTATCAGCAAAGATAGCCAGAAGGTTGATGTCTCTAGCAAGATTTGCTGTCTATGGCACATCCCTGAGAGCATCCAGGGGGCCTCTGCACTGTCTTGTTTTCTCTCTGGACCATCCCAAGAATGGCCAACCCTGCCTCTGAGCACCCAGTGCCCCCACGGTGGCTTATCGCTCTCTCCTGTGGGCCCTGCACCCTACCTTGGCTCCTTCCCACCCTCCCAAGGCGAATGCCAGCTTGGGGCTCCCCTCCCTAGAAGTGTGAAGGAGGGCACTGGGGTGCACGCCGTTCCCAGAGTGGATGCTGCAGAGCACTGCCAGGCAGTGGAGCCGCGTCCTGTCAGTGGGATGTCCAGTATCAGAGGGCACAGAGAAGGGAGAAGTGCTATGGGGTACCACCCAGACCTGGAAAGCCCCTGTGAGGCACTGCCACACCGTATCCCCCTGCCCCAGCTGTTACGGCTACAGACACGCAGCTTGATTCCTGCACAGCTGCAGCACAGCCTCCAGCTTTATCGGTTGTCTACGGGCACCAACCCCAGGCAGTATTTTTATTTGTTTGATTCAAAATAGCTCTTGATCTGTTGTACTGCACTACAACAGCTCTCCGCCCCTCCCAGCACACACACTCCACGCCCAGCAGTGTGCAGTTCTAGGTAATGGTGGGAAGGAGCATCAGCAATGCACCAAGGAGCACATGCTACCTGATGCTGGGGTCCTCCAGCATCCGCCTTGAGCTATCTCCAGGCCCCAAAATGGCTATCTGCGCACAGTGGTAATCCAGCCTGGAGCTTGCTCTGTGCTGGTCTCCTCTGCAGAGCCTCTTCACATGCCCTCTTCTTTCAGGCTCCCTGCAGAGGAGTCTTCTCTGTCCCTCCTGCCCCACAGCTGAGGGCTTCCTGTGTGGGACGAGTCTCCTCTCTCCTTGGACCAAACATCTATGCTTGTTAGCTCAGGCTTGCTGTCTCTATCTCAGGGCAAAGATTCCCCACTCCAAAAAATGTCTTGGACTTGAGCCCCTGCAAGCAAAGGACCATGCAAGCTTCCACGCAGCCAAGGCAAACGTCAGCTTGCTGAGCCCTTCCTGCTCATCACCCAGGCACTGCTACAGCCACCACACACAGGCACTGTTTTTATTCTGCTGCTGTACTTCACTCATGAGTTTTTGGAAGATTAAACTTTTCTGCTGAATTTCCACCACTATCAAGTTCCAGCCCCCACCCCAACCCTGCCTCTTCGCTTCCAGAACATATTAATTGCTTTAACTGAGGGTTCAAGGTCCACCTTGACTCCTTTCTTTCAGAATGGAGCCTGTTCTCAGTGCTCCAAATATTCTAAAATTTATCTACCTGCCTACAAAACTTTCCTGCCCCCACTTAGAATGGGTAGAGTCTAAGTCAAGCAAGTTGCAATGGCTTGGGATGCTTATCCACACCTAGAGCTCCTAAACCCTTGCAGGGCGTGGAGGACTGTCACAGAGCTCTCTCCCTGCATCTCCTGGCCCTTCCATTGCGGCTGGATTTCTTTCTTCACCTTTATCTCTAACTTGCAGGAGTCCCTTACAGATGATGGCAGGGGGAGACCTGTGTGGAAGTACAGCCTTGCTCTGTTGTCATGACAGAAATTGCCATGGCAGTCCATGGCACTGTCATCACCAGGAGCATGTGCCCCTCTGCCCCCAGCCCCTGGCAGGCTCCTCACTTACAGAAACGTGAGTTTCTGGCAGATGAGCTTCTTTGCAGAGATGCTTAGAAACGTGGAGACCTGCTGAGTGACTGTAAAGTTGCTGCGCTAGCACAGGATAGATTGGATCCTGGTGTGCAAATGTGTCCCAGGTTGCAACTGGGCTTATTTGGCAGCGTTAATGACAGCTTTTGCAAACCAGTGGCTTTGTGACTCCCAAGGATGTAGGGAGGTGCACAACCAGATTCCTTCTTGCTCGGTGTAATGATGAGATGGGTCCCTTGCCCCTTGCTCTCAGGTACAGCCCTGCGTGTTGCCCTGGCCTTGCCTTGCAATAAGAGCTGTGATTAGAGCCCCTTGGCTGAACTCCCCCTGTACAGACGAAAATGAGCTGATACCTGTCGTGTCTTCATTTGTCTGCCCCATGTTGCTTCCTCTGTCTTCTGAGCTCTTGAGAAAACGTGCTCATGCAGTGAACCATGCAGGAGACCTGCTTGTCTTGCTTTTAATCAGGAAACATGCACTACTTCTAGCGGCTCTAGAAAAGATTGCGATAATACCTTTCACATTATAGTCACTATGTTAGAAGCAAGAAAACGTTATTTATTTTTCCCTGACAACAGCTCAACTTCTGACAACACTTACCCAGCTTCTTTTTTCCGTAATACATTAAGCATTAGGGGGCACAGCTCTGCAAATAACCCAGCTTTCAAGACTACCTGTTGAGGACATTGTTCAGCAATCCAGCAAAACAGTTTTATTTGTGGATGGAGGGGAGAAGTTGGTGAATTCTCCTAAGCTTCCTGGCTCCCGCTGGTAAAAGCCACAAAATGCCAAGTTTGGTACAATGCAGTCCTCTGTATCCCAGGTCTCTGTGCCAAAGAGACGTGGCATGAGGTTGTAAAATCAAAACCATGACATCTTGAAGACTGCTCAGCAGTGACGGGCATCTTTACACCTACCACTGCCCTAGGATATCCGGAGAGGTCTCTGTTCACCAGGTGCGAACGTCACCGTTCATCAATCAAGAAAAGGACATGGAGGACACAACGCGCTACCTCCCCTCCACCCCAACAAACAAGCCCATGGGATATTCCCAGCAAGAAGCGATCAGACTGCCAGGAAGCAAAGCTGTCACCAGGAAAGCTCACACATCGCAAAGGCAGCAGGTTCCCCTGGGAGTCTCTCTGCACTGCTCTCCGCACGGCTGTGCAGCGGGCAGAGCCGCTCGTAGCTCAGCATCCCACAGGCAGAGCCAAAGGAGAGGCCTGGGCTGCCCACGCTTGTTCATGGGAGCATCAGCCGTGATTTCAGCCACAGGGGCCTGCAGGGAGTGGCCACAAAATTCTGAAGAAGAGGGGAATGAGATGGGAATTAGTCACAAAACAATGGTAGCAGTAATTTAGAACTGTTACTAATTTTCCGCTGTAATTAAGTGGTCCAGTTATCTCGATACTTGAGTGACCACTCCAGTTCTCAAAAGCCATTTCCGTACACTTGAAATGCGGGGAACGCAACTGCTCTTCTTTCTAGAGTAGAAAAGAGGCTGCCGCTATGAGCTTGGAGAAGACACAGAAACACATCTGTCCTGGCAGAGATGTAACTCAAATCAGCAGCTTCTTCCACTGTCCCACTCAGGAGTGGAGGGACACTCGGGCAGGGAGCTGGCAGCTGCTTGCCCAGCCTGTCCCAGCGGTGCTGGATGCCACCCACGGGTGAGGCAGCCCAAGGCCCCTCTAACGGCAGGATGCAGGAGGGAAAGAGCTCAAAACGGCTCGCTGGTCCTAAAAAGCAAGGGGAACAGCTGGTGGCAAGCAGCATCCCATGAGCCACGGCAGGCAGCAGGCATGCGATGCTGGGACACAGGGAACCCACCTTACGGGCACCCCATGCCAGGGCGGTGGATGGGGATGGCACTGTCGAGGCAAGGTTGTCCTCTGCGATTTTTGATGTGCTGGAGCACATCAATGATGTGTTTCAAAAACGATGGCTCATGCTTTCCTGCTCTCCTCTGACAGCAGCAACTGTCCCCCTGCTCAGCAGCCCAAGGGGAGAACTCCCCATCACCCCGAGGAGCAGCATGGGGGAGGCAGGCGGGGGGGGAGGCTGCGACCACCCTTCCTGGTGCACCCAAACCCACCACAAGCCCAGTCACCATCACCCCCCACGTCTTGTGTCTCCCGTTGTCCCGTGCGTCCTCTCCACCACAGCCGCAGGGCGCTCCCGTGCAGACAGATGTCTTGTGCAAACCCCAACCGAGAGAGAGCGAGAGATCTCCGACAGCCCGACACCTCCTGGTCCCCCCGACAGGGACGGGGATGCAGACACCAGCCGGGCAGCGCCAAATTTTTCCAAAGCAGGGCTGAAAGCAGAGTTTGAAGAAGAACTGGCTTGGCTGGAGACGGAAATCAGAGCATGGGTCATAAATTCATCCTCACCTTCCCTCTGCCGCCTGCCCCGGCAATGTGAAGCCCTGCGCCCGCGGGGCAAAGCCAAGGGCCGTCCCCGGGCCCGGCAGCTGGACACTCCTGATCTCTCTGTCTCTCTCATGGTTCCCCATAAGTTCAATGGCACAATGCAGCTACACTATTTGAAAAGCCATAATATTTGTTGGTACGACTCTTTTATTACCGTCAATTTATATATATTTGTCGATAAAAGAGGTCATCTTGGGAGACCGTTGTAGTCTACTGGGAAATAATTATCTGATGTTGTATATTCTGTACATGCTGTATAAACAAGGTGAAATATTTAAATCAAAATGTTCAGTGGACTTGGTGGCCTGTGCTAGGACAGAAGGTTGGGACCGGGCGAGGCCCCTACCTGGGCCACCACAGCTGGGGCACGGGGTCCCTGTCAGAGTCCCCATCCTGCTGGGGTCCTGGCCAAAGCCCAGGGCAGGATCTGGCCACGGCGCAAGGGCAACGCTTGTGGCTCCCCGGGTCCTTTCCCCCACGCAAAGGTGAAAGGAGGCAACTTTGCAGGCAAAAGCAGCTGCTCTTGGTCTGCCTCCTGGGGGTAACCCCAGGACTGGGTACGGCTTGGTTTGTCAGAAACTCAGCGCAGCGAGCCCGGCGTCACCCACCCGCTTCCCTCCTCTCCTGCCCGGGGTGGAAACCCTTTGGCCGCCACCCAGCGCGACATCTCCAAGCCTTATGGTCAGAGACGGTTCCCCGCGGGGGGATGTCCAGCGGCGGCAGGGACTGGCTCTGAGCACCTGGCTCCTCCGACGCGTTTCCATGCTAATCCCGTGCGACGGTGCCAGCCGCCCTCCCCAGCACGCTTTACAACAGCAACGAGCTGTGACCTTCTAACCTGACACACGCTGTTAGAAAACCTGTTTCATATTTTCTGTGGTATCGATCTACAACTTTTGAAATCATTGGAGACAGTTGTGGTAGCCTAAAAATTGTGCTGAACTCATATATTTTTATATTTGTGGTGTTTTCCTATCAATAGAGAGTAGTGAACTAGTAACCCTATAGCTGAAAGTGAACTATTCAAAATAAATATATGACTGCAGAAAATATTTGTAAAAATAATTTATTTGAAATATTCTGCCAAAGATAGCTCTCTAATGATCTGTAAAATGTCGTTTCTCTTTTCGCGCTGAATGTCATTGTGAAAGCACCTTTCTCCCCACTATCTTTTGAAGATTTTCTTTTTTGTATCTTCAAGGGCAAAGAAATATGCCAATGATTTTTTTATGGGAGCAGTAACTAGAGTAGTAGGGAGGCACGAGACAACTTTATAACGGTGATAAATGGGATCCAGCAACAATCACACTGACAATCTGGTTTCTCCTGGAGTTCCTCTCGCGGACAGATGGGTTTCAAAGCCCGGGACAGTTCTGCAGCAGGAAGGTCTCGGCTGTGGCTGCTGCTGCTGCTGCGTATCTCACCCGGAGGAGAGAGCTTTCTCAACCACCCCTCTGCAGGCTCGGGGCGTTTGGACCCCCTCGCGGGTAACTTCTGCCTCTTCGTTATTTATAAGCACGATACCTTTATTAGCCGTTAACAGGCCCTGTGGCACATGGGTAACCCTCGCTCAGGGCTTTGCGGGGCTTCAGCCTGACGAGGTCTGGCCCCCTCCAAAGCCACTCCCGCAGCGCACCCAGCACCCGCAGCAGCCCCGACCCAGCGGCAGCAGTAATCCCTCTGATGCCCGGATCTGTCCCCTTCCCCGCATGGGGACAGGGGCAGGGGGGACCCAGCCACGTGGGACGTGATACCCAAGCAAGAGGATCAGCCCCTGCAGGCATGCGGTGAGACAGGGGGATGTACAGCCCTTTGCCAGGGAGCAGCTGCCCAGATTAGTCTGTTCAGAAATTGCAAATCTTTTTTCTTTTAATAGGGAAAAGTCTTCTTTCCCTTCTTCATTTCTTCCTCTTGAAAGAACCTTTCAATGCTAGGAAAAGCCTTCATTATCTTCTGTAATCCCCAAGTCTGTTGCAGTGGAACCACATTCTCAGCCACGTCCATTAGGCTCCGCCATATCAGAGAGGTTTTCGGCTCAGGTGTTGTTTTTTTCCTTTTGCTTCTGAGCAGATTCGCAGTTTCTTAAATTTCTTGGTCATCAAGACCCAGAGGAATTAATTGGTAACAAAGAAATAAGGGCCCCGTTCCACGGAACAGGCTTCCACGTGCCATTCCACTTTTGACTCAGCGAAGGTCAGGCACATGTGTAAGTAAACGCTTTATCGGACAGGGGCCCAGAAACAGAGACGCGAAATGCGGTTTCCAAGCCGCGAGGTGCGTACGGGGGTGACGGGAGCACCGCCGTCCATCAGGTGCGGGTGTCACGCGCCGGCGCGGTGCAGCATGCCGTGGGAACCGCGTGCCCGTGAGCTTCTGCTCCTCTGTGCAACGAGCTCTGTGAATCTGGGGCTACGCAGCTGCTGCATCACCGGGAAACGCGAGCGAGCCGGGGAAGACAATTGTGAGAAGAATTGGGTTTCTGATCACTGTGCATTTTGTTAATTAGTGAATTCAAATAGTTTTATTTTTACCAAAAACAGATAATCTTTATTCCAGTAAAGACAACTGTTGACTTGAGATATATATATATATATATGTTAATTGAATGGTTTATATCCTGTTGCTCTAACTACATAAAATGGAAACATATTGCAAGTTGTGTCATTCTGATGTACAAATAAATTACTTTTCCCTGCATGCTGCCTGGGTATGTTGTGATTTGAATCAAGAGTTATATTCGAACTGCCTTATTCAAGAGGTTGTATGTTACCCAACTGGGGAATGACCTGGCACTGTTCATCACATCACATGTGTACTTGATGCTGTGTTATGTCAAATTCAGATGAGGCGTCTGTCATCTATGTATTTTGTGGGAGACCTTTTATCTTGTTAAACTGTGATATGTAAACGTCTCATTGCCTGAAACAGTCAGAGTTGTATAAATCAGTGTCTTCAGCTGTTTTCCTAATTTTATCACATTTCCTAACACAAAATATAGATGTTTGTAAATTCTTCATTCATTTTGTCTATTTTTATGTATGAGGATTTTTTTAATCTGGCAAAAGGGTAAGATAAGGCAGCTTCCCCTGAATTTTTCGATAAAGGCTCAGTTACATTTCTATCCCTCGGCAAGATGCAACAACCAATTTTCAGCAGCTACAATTGCAATTAGGGACGTATGTTTATTGCTATTATCTTTTCTGGCTCAGAAGGGCCATTATCACTGCAGAACACAATGATTAATGACAAGCCACGCATGATGCATCTGTAGGGACAGCCCTGTGGGGACCAGGCGCAATACAGTGGCTTCCTCAGGCCCCACGCCTCTGCGTGCCGCTGGTTACGTGGGGAGGGAGAGGTCAGATGTCCCTGCCACAGCCAGACAGCCGGGAGGAGAGAGGGGAGAGATGCTGCCTGCTAATCCTGGCTCCAAGGCGCTTTTTCTCCTTACGCGAGGCACCCCAAGACAGTGCCATCTGCCTTCCTGCACGTCACCTCGGCCATGAAACTGCATCTTGTCCGTTCGTTAACCCCAGGGCTGCGGCCTGTCTCTGAAGACCAACATCCCATCCCGATGCCGCGTCGCGAGAAATCCCCCGCAATGGCTGCTCCTACAGCGGCTGCTGAAGCCGTGCCCGGGGTTTGTTCCGGCGCTGGCTCCCAGCCATGGGATCACGTCACTCTGCGGCTGGCCAACAGCAGCGTGCTCCCCACCTAGACACCAGCATACCACCCGCAGGTCAGACCCTCCGGAAGACATGCTGCGCTGGTGAAGGAAGCAGTACAAGGCGGGCACAAATCTGCTCTGGTGGCGGCATAAGGACGAGAGGTGACCCAATCCCCCCCGGCAGCGGGGTTCATCAGCTCTGCCGTGCCACCCCTCTCATCCCCCCCAGACACAACTGCTATGTCTCTCGGCTGCAGCGCCATGCGGCCAAGAAACAGGTCTGTTTGGGGAACAGGCCTCCAGCAGCCCACCTCCGGTTCCCAGGTGACTGGAGCATTTCTGGGCATTTTCCCTCCACGCCTAACATGCCAGATAAAACAGTTGTTGAGAGCATTAAAGCACCCTTGCCAGAGCCAGCCACGCTTCCCTGCTCGGTTGTACAGGTGCCACATCATCCTAAACACAAACAGCATAAATGCTTCAGGCATACAAGACCATGCTGAGGTGTCTCAGTCGTGGTGTAAAAGCTCCGCTGTGCTCTCCATGCTCCTCCAGTTTTCGACCGTTGCTGCGTGACTGCGCTGCATGAAACGCTGGTCATTTTTCATGTCTAGTAACCATAGAAACACACGGTTAGGGAAGTAAATTCCTGGAGCAGGACAAGCCATGGTCCTGGGTTATTGATTCCCTCGCCAGGGCTCGGAGTGCTAAAAGATGTCCTGCCTCACCCAGAAACACACCTCACGTTTTTTTTCTTTTCCTCCCCTTAGTCTTGGCAAGCTTTAGGTCTGAAGGATGCTGCTGGGGGAAGGGAGGCACGCTGGGGAGGTCTGCGGTGGTACGGGGGCAGGTTGTCAGAGAGGCAGCTCTGTGCGTCATCCAAGAGAAGGCCAGAACGAGGAATGGTGAAATCAGATTTGCCACAGGCACCCCCACTTTTTTTTTAAAGTGCAGGGTAAAAATGCTAATTTTTGCCTTACCCACTCAGGGGCACTCAGTGTGACCCCAAAAGTGCCTGCGGTTAACAGCCCCTGTTTCCCGCTCCCGTCGCTGCTGCTGGAAGGCACCGTCTGGAAGTCATGGGCTCAGCCCCAGCCGGCAGGAGAGAAAGAGACCCCACCGCTTTCGGTGGGCTCCTTGCAGCTGGAACCCCCTCGGCCTGGTTCCCCCCATTTTAACCTGTCCTGTCCTCTGCTCTGCTGGCACGGCTCCCGTTGGACGAGGTCCCCGTGCAGGGGCTTGTACAGCCCCGGGTGTGCAAGAGGACATCCTCGGGTGTGCAGGAGGACATCCTCGAGGACGGGGACGGGTACAGGGTTGGTCTGCAGCAGACCTGACCTAGCACAGGGGTAGCCCTGCTCCACGCCAAGGCCGGGCTGGGGCCCTTCAGCCGCTGCTCATGCCACTCTTGGCCTAGAGGGGTTTCCTCGGCCAGGCCAAAAAAAAAAAGTCAGAAACGGGAAAAGTGAAACGGGTGGGCGAGAAGAGGGGATGAGCTGGGCTGGTCCTGACCCGGCGCAGGGCTGGCGCTTCGCTCTGCTCCGCCCCGCGGGGGTCTCGGCTGGGTGCCAAGGGGGCGGCGACGCCGGGACGGGGGGCTCACCGGGGCGGGCCCCGGAGCGCGGGGCTCACCGGGGCGGGCGGAGCTCAGACCCCGCGCGGGCACCTCCGCCCAGACG
>Ga0065711_1037531_pt1 | contig 19743 bp, 10 predicted proteins | sample Hoacrofraction12_FD_59098 | JGI IMG/M metagenome (GOLD analysis project Ga0065711, IMG submission 59098) | Hoatzin crop microbial communities from Cojedes, Venezuela - Epithelial fraction 12 v2 (version 2) | ecosystem: Host-associated > Birds > Digestive system > Esophagus > Crop | place... | reverse complement strand
TGTGACTCTGAGGATAAGCTTTGTTTATTTAAAAAAAAAAAAAAAAAGAAAGATTGATTTCCAAATATTTTGGTATGACCCTGCTGGACTGGTGGAACAGCAGTATTACAAAATTTGGAGAAGTCAATTTTCTGAAGTAACTGTTCTGAGAAAGATATTGTGATCAAGACATACACAAATTTTTTTCTTCTTCTTTTCTTCTTGTAACATGTTGGAAACATGTAACTCCTGAAGTAGAAAAGACCAGCACCTGTGTCTCTCTTTTCTCTCTCTGACATAAATATCTTTTCTCCTGATGTACTATTCCTAACATTTTTAAGCATAGGTAGTTGAACCTCTTTTATGAACATTGTTCTTCTCCCCAGCCACATGGGATACAAGATTTTAATTGCAAAGTCACTTCACTCACAGAAGACAGTATATCACTTATCTACAAAATCAGTAAAGAAAACTGTAGAAATCTGAGCTGCATTGTTAAGCCAGTATTTCTCATAGATTGTGTTAGGTCTATCTGTGCAGATAGAATAACAGTTCTTCAAATATTTATTAAAACATTCCCCTCTTTTGATATTACCATGAGATAATTATTGCAACTTTTACCATCACCATTTGCAGTGCAAGGTAGGAAAGAAGCTTGCCTTAATATTATCTTCTAAGTTCTTGATATGGCTCTGCATAATCTGATTTTTATACACAGTATACAAATTGCAGCCACTTCATCAATGTCTCATTATTTTTCTCTTAACAATGCACTGGCAGTGATTAATTTCTGAAGACCAGTAAACAAAAATCTAGCCCTGAAAGTGATTAAAGCTTAGCTGTAATATATGTTCATGTACACATTAACTAAATACTGTTATTATAAAGTCAAACACTGCTTCAGAAAGGAATGTTCAAATGGAAGGAGTTATGCAACAATAGAAGAAATTGTTTAGTATGATAGTGTTCCTTAGAGATTTTAATTAACACCAAGTATAAATGAGTATGACCTGTAAAGAAGAAAGGATCTTCACTGGAGTGATATTTAGAGGTAACTATAACAATAAATTAATTCTCAGTTAATTTGACGCAAACCTGCAATCATGTAGGATGAACTTCACACATGTTTTTGAACCTGTGTTGCACTGAAGAAAATATATTGCCCTAAGTAAACACAGCGACAATTGTTCTTGTAAATTAGAACCCCAAAAAGACAGGATTTCTAAAGGCTTTTTGTACCTCTTGATCCCCACTCTGAGCTTAATGTTTCGAAATGGAGTACTGTCAATCTCAGTAGTAACAGTAGTACTCGATTAAATGTTATGACTAAATCATAGAATCATAGAATCATAGAACCATAAAAACAGAATCATAGGTTGGAAAAGACCTCTAAGATCATCAAGTCCAACCATCCACCCAATACCACTATGCCTACTAAACCATATCCTGAAGTGCCACATCTACACATTTTTTGAACACCTCCAGGGATGATGACTCAACCACCTTCCTGGGCAGCCTGTTCCAATGTCTGACCACTCTTTTAGTAAAGAAATTTCTCCTAATATCCAATCTAAACCTCCCCTGATGTAACTTGAGGCCATTGCCTCTCATCCTATCTCTCATTGCCTGGGAGAAGAGACTGCCCCACTACAATCTGCCTCACTACAACCTCCTTTCAGGTAGTTGTAGAGAACAATAAAGTCCCCCCTCAGCCTCCTCTTCTCCAGACTAGCAACCTCAGCTCTCTCAGTCACTCCTCATAAGACTTGTTCTCTAGACCCCTCACCAGTCTTATTGCCCTTCTCTGGACACGCTCTAGCACATCAGTGTTCTGCCTGTAGTGAGGGACCCAAAACTGAACACAGTACTCGAGGTGTGGCCCTATCAGTGCAAGTACAGGGGCACTATCACATCACTACTCCTGCTGGCCACACCATTCCTGATACAAGCCAGGATGCTGTCGATCTTCTTGGCTATCTGGGCACACTGCTGGCTCATCTTCAGCCAGCTGTCGACCAACATCCCAAGGTCCTTTTCTGCCGAGCATCTTTCCAGTCACTCATTCTCAAGCCTTTAGCATTGCAGGGGGTTGTGGTGACAGAAGTGCAGGACTCAGCACTTGGCCTAGCTGAAACTCATACAGTTGGCCTCAGCCCATCAATCCAGTCTGTCCAGATTCCTCTGCAGAGCCTTCCTACCCTGGAGCAGATCGACACTCCCACCCAATGTGGAGTCTTCTGCAAACTTACTGAGAGAGCACTCAGTCCCCTCATCCAGATCGTTGATAAAGATGTTAAACAACACTGGACCCAAAAATGAGCTCTGGGGAACATCACTCGTGACTGGCTGCTAACTGAATTTAACTCCATTCACCACCACTCTCTGCTCTTGGCCATTCAGCTAATTCTTTATCCAGCAAATAGTACACCCCTCCAAACCATGGGCAGCTAGTTTCTCCATGACAATGCTGTGGGGAACAGTGTCAAAGGCCTTACTTATAGTCCAGGTAGATGACATCCGCAGACTTTCCTTAACCCACTAGATGGTCACCTGGTCATAGAATGAGATCAGGTTGGTCAAGCAGGACCTCCCTTTCATGAAGCCATACTGGCTGGGCCTGATCCCCTGGATGTCCAGCACATGTCCGGTGAGCGCACTCAGGATGAATCGCTTCCTAATCTTGCCTAGCACCAAGGTCAGACTGACAGGCCTGTTGTTCCCAGGATCCTCCTTCTGGCCGTTCTTGTAGATGGGTGTTACAAAGTAATGAAAAGATGTGTTTTGAAAATCTAAGAAATGCCTTCTCTAGTATTTCACATCTAGTATTTTAATATTGAACCGAAACTTTGTAAAATGTAGTGATTGTGAACACAACATCCTGTTAAATTTAATACTGTCATGAACAAGCTGGAGATGAAGGATTCATATGTTGGCAATGCTGCAGTCAATGAAGCATCCAACAGTTAAGATCCTGAAGACTGTGAAGATATGAAGAGAAAATAATACTGAAGATGTTTAGGAACAAATATTTCTTTCCAGTCCCAACGGCAGTATTCTGTACAAGCACAAGTTGTGCTGAGAAAGCGAGTGAAGTGGAAAAACACAACCTACCTCAAAAAACACAGAGCTGTAACAGCTTTTGTCTGTCAAAAGGGCCACAGAAAACCTGGGCTTTACAAGCCCTTGTGTAAGTTGAACACAGGGTTCCTATGAAAATTTAACAGGATTTAGCAAATAGAAAAAAAATCATGATTTTGGCAAAAAGCCAAGCTTCTTTTGATTTCTGTTCACAGTCGTCTATACTGTGGTGGATGAAGACCATGTAACAAAAAATTTTCTGAAATAAAAGTCAGTGTTCCAGAAGATAATGGGTCATACAATAAGAAAAAACATTCCTCTCCGTCCACCCCCATTCCAACAATCCTATATTTTGCTTTCTGGTTTGCTTGATTAGCTAGTGTTGAAATTGAAAATCAAGATGTCATTTTCTGAATGGTCAGGATTGTTGTTTTTAAAAATTTGCTCTGTGATAATGTTAGGCAGGAGATACTTTCTAGTGATGCATGTGTAAAAATCTAGAATTTGATCTAAAATAAAAAAAAATTTAACATCCTATTAAATTACTACTACTTTAGGGTCTTTCATTGCAATCTCATTATTGCCATTAATATTTCAAAGAAACACATGATTGTTTTAAGAATATTTGAAGAACAGAGAAAAATAAATTCTGAGTTTGATCGCCTGACAAATTGTAATTGTACATGATTTAGAATCTTTTGATGAATCATGACATGCAGGCAGATATTAAAATGGAGAGTGGTGGGACTAAAATAAGCAGCCACTTTTAAAATGGATTGTGAGAAAACAGTGTAAAAGTAAGTCTTTGAAATGTGTGATCAGCTTTTCTGCCAAAAAGCCAATTGGAACAGTCACTTTTCCAGGTATCATCCACCCACATCCTTTATTTTTTCCCCTTTTTTTTTGATTTGGAGAGTTTCATTGTAGTCCAATAATCTGTTATATAAAGTAATGATTAAATTAAGTGACTTCATGATGGAACACTAAAGTCGTTATGTATTAATCCTAAACTTCATACAGAAATGTAAGTTTCAAATTACACGTATGGGTATTTTGTTCAGAATTTTTAGGACTGTAGGATCACAGGGAGCACTCAAAGTACTTAGCAACACAGCTGCTCAGGCACAATACACCTACTCACATATTCTACAGAAGGGATTTTTTTTTATTTCCTCCTCCCATCTCACTTTCTTTAATTTGTTCTAAGAAGTAATTGGTTCTAATTAGTCATCATGAGACTTGTTAGCATAGTTTAAGTCAAAGACTAAAAAACTGTAAAACCATAAGGACTGTGTAGAAATGAATTATTGAATATTTTGTACCATTTCCAGTGCAATAGATCTGAAATTCTAGGCTGAAATACGGCGATCAGGATTCAGCTTGCTTGTAGAAGTGCATAGCTTGAACATCAGGCAGGTGATTACTTTTTTCCATTGGGAATGAATCATTTATGTAGTCAAAGATTTAATAAAAAAAACTCCTGAGGCCATCTAAAGCATGTTTACGAAGAGATATAAGCTTTATCAGGAAGAAAAAAAAATAATCTGGAAGTGCCACAAACTCAGGAGTATTCTGAAGGTGGTAATCTTTAGATCACTGATGATGTAAAGGCTGCCTCCTTCATACTGTTCATCCAAATTACAAGTTAAAGGGTAATCTGCTATGCCCCTTCTCAGAGACGGGGAGCCAGCCTACTAGCTAATTCTCGTCTGCATTGAAACTGTCCTACAGGCTCTGCCTTTCAGCTACTCTTCTTCAAGCTTTCCACAGTCTAACAGGCTTCTTAGAGAACTAATCTGTAATATTTTAAATAGTGAATCCCTGTATTCCTCCAGGGTAGTCTGGGACTATTGTCTTTCTGTCTAATCAGTAGCAATAAATTAATGAGTCCAAATTTCCTCAGTAACCTTTGGGCATTCAGAAATTAGCTTATAGTATAAATTTGTGGAAGTCCTCATGCCACAGAAATACTATCCTAGTGGTTGTTACAGAAAGGAGTAAAGTGTTCTCAAATCCTGCAATGGATTTATGCTACAATTTCTAGATTTGCAGATTGAAACTGCAACCATGTTGCCTTAATCTTGCTTCAGGGTTTGTCATCAAAGACTGTATAAAAACATCTCATACCTCCAAGACAGATATCCTTTCCATAATGGACTTGACTTGTGTCCCCACAAATCTCCCTATCATTGGAAAACTGCATAAGTTTCTAAGACAAAGACAGTAAAATCACTCTGCATGTTCCATCTGCAAATGGTGATCCTTCTCACTAGCACGACTGCACAGTGATGTTCAGTCTGCACCTTAAAGAGTTCCAGATCAATGGCTGTGACATCCCTGTTTCGATATTGGTGAGTCTGACCCTTGAGCTGCTGCTTATTTACACTGTCTTAAGTGATGCTGCTGTAATAGAACTGACAACAATCAATATTTCATTAGTAAAACCTTCTAGTTTGTTCTGACTGGTCAGGAAGCCCAACGGTTTGTGTATTGAAAATACGTTTTTTTAAAATGATCTTTATGATTTTTTACCTTGATTTTAGATCTACTCAATGTAAGGTAACCATATCTTCAACTGTCCAGGACTTTATGTCTAATCTTCAAGAGTTAAGGGCATTAGAAACTGCATGACGTCACAGAAAGCCACGGTTATCTAGGGTACCTCATGCTGCAACAATAAAATCAAACAGGAAGAAATAAAAAAAGCTAAAAAACATGTGTAGGAAAAAGTCAAGTAAATTAGATAGCATTTAAATACATATCTGCATATTTTTTTTAGGTATCAACACATAAAACTGAAAGGTAAAGATGCTAATCTCAGTAAGTTTGCAGTCATACTCTTGTTTCATTGCATGCCTGGTTTTCATGAACTGTAAGAGCTGTATTTTGGTTCTAGTCTTGGAATGTTAAAGTCGATGAAGCCACAACTGCTGCTTTTGTTTCTAAAATTTCCTGCAAAAGTTATTATCTACACTACTTTCTTTATGAGTTCCCCATTCAAAACTATTCCTTAGCAGTAATACCAAAAACATTTTCAGATTTAGAAACCCTAAACATTGCAATTTGGAACAAATGTATCAATGCTATAATTACTCAAACATGTAGAAATTAACTATCTATTATATATTTGCTATCCAGTCAGTCTAACCTTTTGCATATTACAGGATAATTTCTTTATTGTCGGAAACTTGTAATTAATTACTATGGAGAACTTTAGTCTATATCTAAGGTTTTACTAGAAATCTTTTATTGCGATTATTCAGTACATGTGCTCTGAGTTTAGAACTATGTATTTTGGTTACAAATAATCAAAAAAGAAGGTGGCAAATCCTTTAAGTACAATAAAGACGAAAAAGTACTATGTGTATGTCTGTGTGATAATATTAGGCAATAAAAACAAATTTTCATATTTATTTTAGTGTGCTACTAGAATGCATGTATGACTGAAATGAATAATTATAAAAATCAAGACAACATTTACAGAACTTTTTCTGTTTCAGTGTTTCTTGATTTTTTTAGTTCATTACTGAAGGAAAATATTTAGCCATCTCTATTCCATTTCTGGCTATGTAGAAGACCACTACAAACTGGTTTTGTCTCGACATTGCCATTGTCATCTCTTCCTGGCCTCTGAAAAAACCACCACACCAACCTGCAGGAAAGCGCTTGTGCACAGAGTGATGTGTGGATGGGCAAGAGCAGACTTGTCTAAGCGGGCAGCATGCATGGCACGAATTGCACGTACGTGGACATGCTCTGCGCATGCGCAAATGCCCCTATAAAAGGGCAGCATATGCTCTTCGGAGCTCTCTCTCTCTTGCTCTCCTCCTCGACGCCTCACTGCTGGGCTCCGCCCTCGCCAAGGCCTCCACACCTGCACAGAGACTGAGCCGACCGGACATCGCTGGACATCGTCGAATCTGTGGTGGTGGTAACTGATCCCATCCCCCCGCACTTCTTTTCCTCACCCGCTGGGGTTTTTCCGACTTTACTCCTCTTTTTTCCTGTCTCATCTTCTCCTCCCCCTGCTGCCATCCCCGCCCGACCTCCGATTCCCGGTTCACCAAAATAAAGTTTACAAGGTTGCACGGCATATGACTGCATTTGAGTCTTAATCTCATCTCCTGGCATCTCATCGAAACCTCCCCGATATCAGATCGGGACAGGATATAAGGTGATTTGCATTCTTATTTGAAAATTATGAACCCAGTCAATCAGATTTCAAAACATAGTTGAAAGGCATTTGCGTCTGCTGGGATGGAGATTTCACAATCTTTGAAATAATAGGCTAAAAATGTGTGCTTCCTAGTCCTCATTCACCTAGGCTATTGAGTTGAAATCCTTTCTTAGAAGAAAAAAAATCAAACCAAAAGCTACCACTCTTCCCCAGTCATCAATCTGAAGCTCAAGTGAGAAGCTGGGGGCTGTTGCATCTTTCTCTAAATTAAAGAAGTAGTTCTACCTTTGTCATTTATTAGTGGATAATCACAGGTTTTGATCTGTTAAGCATGGAACAGAAGTGAGAAAAGGAGCTGTAAGGACCGAGTACTCCTAAGGGAGCTTTTCTGACAGATATGAGGAACTCAAAACAACAGAAGGGATTGATTTTACACACCAATAGTGGTAACAGACAGGGTGCAGGAAGGAATGGAAAAACAATCCTGTAGTAAGAAGTAGTATAGCAAATGTTAAACAGAAGAAAAACATCTATTCTGTGGTGAGAAAGAGATGCACAATTGCACAAAGAATAAACCCGTTATGTTGAAAAGAAGGAAAAAATAATAGGACAATCATAGAAGACACATTCTAAAACTATTCTTAATGAAAAATGTAATAGACTGTTCTCTGAGAAATTAATGAGTAAAACAGTGAAGTTCAACGTCTGTTAGATTTAATGATAATTTACAATTATTGAAAGGATAGGTTGTGTGAAAACAAGTCATTTGAAACAGCAGTGATATATGTCCAACAGTTGTGATTGTATCCTACTGGAGTAAACAAGCTTATAATCAGAAACCTAAGTGAAGATGCTTTAAGACAGCCACTCCCTGTGTATGTGTTTTGTGGAAGGCAAGTCTGTTAGAATAGAGAATATTCTTTGCAGAGCAAAGAAGCTTAATATTTTGTTTATCTTTTTTTTGCAGCAGGGAGGAGCACCTCAAGGCATGAGGTAGCAAGCGTCCCTTCTCTCAGTAAAGAACATTATTTTCCTTACTAACCAATAACTGAATGAGACGATAATTGAAGTAAAATACATAGCTATAATTCCGTGTCTTGAAAGATCAAATCTGATATCCAGCAGCAAGATTTGCACACACATGTCCAAGACTTTCGCATACAGCTTCAATGAAGACAAATAGTGAAATATATAAGCCATTTAAGTGAAGTCATGGAGCACATGTAAATGTTGTATTAATGTCTAACTCTGCTCTTGACCAGTATCAGCAGCATAGACAGACTGCCAACACTTTTCATCCTGACACCTGGTTCCCTGACTGACACCGCGGGCAGAGGCAAGAGGCTGCCCACATTGTTCATGTAAGACACGAATGTTTCTCTCAAATCACACTGCTGGTGGCAGAGCCAAGAGGTGGCACAACTCCTACTCACATTCAGAAAGTTTTTACATGACTTACTGTTGCTGTCAGGTGACCCGGGAAAGTAAACCTGCCTGGCCGTTCATCAGAGCCGTGACATCACATACGATCCTGTGTTTGCTGTCAGTGATCACTGTAAGGGCACTTTTTTGCTCATCTTTCTTACTACCTCAATAAAGGTTTGGTTTTTAATGTGTTGTCAGACTCCATTACTGTTTGGACTACATGTTAAGTGTTAGATCTTTCTTAGAGACAGATAACCCTTTAAAAGAAAATGTAAACTTTGTACACTGGGTGGTGCACTGACCTGGATTTCACTACTACCTTATGTGTAGGACTGTTACATTTGAAATTCCCAGACTGATCTGAAAATAGGCTTTCAAAATAATCTGAAAGATACTTTACCAGGGAGGATGCAGTTTTGACTAGGCCTGTTTACTTATGTTTTCCTTACCTGTTTTTTCCTGAATGGCCTCCTGTATTTCTCTTGACACACAGACTCCAATTTGGGGTTGCCTTTTACACAAGGCGTGAAAGAGAATGAAGGGTAATTTCTTTACTTTCCTCATCTCAAAGAATAGGAATCAAAGGACTAAGCAAACCCAAGGCGATCTTCAATGAGCAAACAGATTTATGAGAGAAGTTTAGCTTGATGATGAGCTATGATGTTGCTAGTGAAGTTTTTTGGCTGCACCACAAAGGAAATGGATATCATTTACTGCCTTAGCTACCGTTTCTCTTTAATAAAAAAGAATTAATGTAAAAACTGAAAGGAATTATTTGATTTTTGGGGAAAACACCATGCTATTTTCTGTTACTTTTTATTCATTATTTTTTCCATTATATATTCCTTATTTACCAGTCAAAAATTGCAGTGTAATTTTCAAGTCATTTATGTGGAACATAACTATGATTGGAATCACAGAATATTAGGGGTTAGAAGGGATCTCTGTGGATCATCTCGTCCAATCCTTCTGTCAGAGAAGGTTCTCCTAGAGCAGATTGCCCAGGACTGTATCCAGGCAGGTTTTGAATATCTCCAGAGCAGAAGACTCCACAACAACTCTGGATTTTGAATATCTTTTGATTTTTAATATCTCCACAACATCTCTGGACAGCCTGTTCCAGTGGTCTGTCACCCTCTGAGTAAAAAAGTTCTTCCTCATGTTCGGATGGAACTTCTTATGCTTCAGTTTGTGCCCATTGTCCCTTGTCCTATCACTGGGCACCACTGGAAGGAGTCTGGTCCAGTCCTCTTGACACCCACACTTAAGATATTTGTAGGCATTTACAAGATCCCCTCTCAGCTTTCTCTTCTTCAGGCTAAACAAGTCCAGCTCCAACAGCCTTTCCTGGTATGGGAGATGCTCCACTCCCCTCATCATCTTTGTAGCCCTCCGCTGGACTCTCTCTAGTCTTCCCCATCTTTCTTGAACTGGGGAGCCCAGACCTGGACACAGTGCTCCAGATGGGGCCTCACTAGGGCAGATTAGAGGGGAAGGAAAACCTCCCTCGACCTACTGGCTTCACGCCTCCTAATGCACACCAGAATACCACTGGCCTTCTTGGCAATAAGGGCACGCTGCTGGCTCATGGGCAGCTTGTCAACTATCAGGACACCCAAGTCCATCTCCACAGAATTGCTCTCCAGCAGGTCTGACCCAAGCCTGTACTGGTGCATGGGATCGTTCCTCCCTAGCTGCAGGACCCTGAATTTGCCCTTGTTGAACTTCATCAGGTTCCTCTGTGACCAGCACTTCACCATGTCTGTGTCTCTCTGAATGGCAGCACAGCCTTCCAGTGTACCAGCCACTCCTCCATGTTTTGTGTCATCAGCAACCTTGCTGAGGGTACACTCTGTCCCTTCATCCAGCTCGTTGACAAAGAAGTCAAACAAGACTGGGCCGAGTACTGATCCCTGGGGAATCCCGCTAGCTATAGGCCTCCAACTGGACTCTGCACCACTGATCACAACCTTCTGACCTCTGCCGTTCAGCCAGTTCTCGATGCACCTCACTGTCCACTCATCCAGGCCACACTTCCTGAGGTTCCCTGTGAGGGTGTTGTGGGAGACAGTGTCAAAAGCCTTGCTGAAGTCGAGGTAGACAACATCCACGGCTCTCCCCTCATCTACCCAGCCAGTCATGCCATCATAGAAAGCTATCAGATTGGTCAAGCACGATTTCCCCTTGGTGAATCCCTGTTGACTACTCCTGATAGCCTTATTTTCCTCTACCTGCTTAATGATGATGTCCAGAATGAGTTGCTCCATCACCTTTCCAGGGATGGAGGTGAGGCTGACTGGCTTGTACTTCCCCGGGTCCTCCTTCTCACCCTATTTGGAGAGAGGAGTGACACTGGCTTTCCTCCAGTCTTTAGGCACCTCTTCCGTCTGCCAGGACCTTTCAAAGATGATGGAGAGTGGCTCAGCAATGACATCTGCCAGCTCTCTCAGCACTCGTAGGTGCATCCCATTGGGGCCTATGGATTTGTGGGTGTCCAGATTGCTTAAATGATCTCTCACACAATCCTCCTTGACCAAGGGAAGATCTTCCTTTCACCTGGCTTCCTTCTCTTACCTCCAGAGACTGGGATTCCTGAGGGCTGGCCTCAGCAGTAAAAACTGAAGCAAAGCAGACATTCAGTTACTCCACCTTCTTTGTATGCTCCGTCACCAGGACGCCCACCTCATTCAGCAGCGGCCCCACATTGTCCCTAGTCTTCCGTTTGCTGCCAATGTACTTGAAGAAGCCCTTCTTGTTGTCTTTGACATCCCTTGCCAGGTTTAATTCCAGGTGGACCTTAGCCTTCCTCGTTGCATCCCTGCATGCTCTGACAACATTCCTGTATTCCTCCCAATTGGCCTGTCCCTCTTTCCACATTCCATAGACCTTTCCCTTCTGTCTGAGTTTTGCTAGAAGCTCCTTGCTCATCCGCTCAGGTCTCCTGCCTCCTTTGCTAGATTTCTTGCTCGGGGGATGGACCAATCCTGAGCACAGAGGAAGTGATGCTTAAACAGAAATCAGCTCTCTTAGATCCCCCAGTCTTCTAGAGCCCTGACCCGTGGGATTCCTCCAAGTAGGTCCTTGAAGAGGCCCAGGTTAGCTCTCCTGAAGTCCAAGGTTTTGATTCTATTTATCGCCCTGCTTCCTCCATGCAGGGTCCTGAACTCCACCATCTCATGGTCACTGCGTGATTTTTTTCACAATAAAAAATTGATTCATGGGGCATGGCAGCTCAGTGGAACAGCCGTCTCCCACATCATCATATTTTTGCCTATGTGTTGCTTGGAAAGGAGTTTTCTCTTCAAAGATTGAAATTGAGCTACTAATACTATGATTAGGTTTTTTGAATGATCTTGTAACAGTTCCTGGAGAGTAGGCAGATCAACTCTCTATCCGTTTTTGAACAAGTCTATACTGTCTTTGATGCATGAATGCTCTTGTAAATAAATTATAAACTAAATAAATTATAAGACTGCCTATCACATAAAGCCAGTGTATATTCTTTTCCCTCTCTGTGACCTACTTTTTCGATCTATTTTATAAGCGTTTTCTACCATAGTTCCTTTCTTTCTTCAACTCATTTACAGTCTATTTGCATGGCAATTTTTTCTCACACATACTATTTATTTTAAGATATGTCTCATTTTTCTGTTGAAATGTACATTTAATATCTGATTTTCATACTGAAAAGCATACTGAAAAACTATGGTTACTTTAGCAGGATGATTCTATTTAATCAAAAAAATAAAGCATGAATGCAATATATTGTAAGGCATATAAATATTGGATGTTGAGAATGCATGCCGATATTTCTTGTCCAAGTGGCGTAAGGCCACTCAGTATATATTTAATTACTCATGACTTAATTTAGAAAAAAAATTTGCAGTTTTAACCATGGATTGCAAATGTACTTCAAGTTAGACTGAAACAACACAAAGCCATTGAGCATTATATAGTTCAAAAATAAGGCAAATACAATAAAATATAGAGCTAATGTAATCAGCACCTAATTACTGCAGATTTAGCTCCTTTGGGATTATTTTTCTTTTGCACTGATGTCCTGGGTTCAGCTGGGATAGAGTTAATTTTCACAACAAGCTGGTTGGGCTGACCCAAACAGACAGTCAAATGGGATATTCTATACCATGTGATGTCGTGTTCAGTATTTAAGTGGGGAGCTGGAGTAAGGAGAGGCTTTTGCTACTCAGGAGCAAGCTGAGCATCAGGTGGTGAGAACACTGCATGTTACATGTGCTTTTATCAGTACTATTGATTGTTGTTTTCTTCTCCCTTTGCCATTTTGTTAAGCTGTTCTTTTCCCAACCCACTAGTTTTGCCTTTTTTCCTTCTGATGCTCCTCCCCATCCCACCGGGGAGGAGGAAGGAGTGAGAGAGTAACTGCATGGTTCTTTTGTTGCAAATTGAGGCAAAACCAGCACAACCAAAGTAACAGAAAACTAAAAGTTTGTGATACAAACTACAGTAGTATTAAGAATGAGTTACAGCAGGGTAATAAAACTTCACAAGGCAAGCTAGTAGAGTGCAATATAATCCCTCCAAAATTAAGAAATAATTAATCCCACAGGTTACAAACCTGTAATATCTGGCAACTCATCTGTACCAAATCAGTTTGTGCAGTAGCATACAGAAGGAAGACATTGCAGTTTTGTAGGTAATGTTGAAATAAAACCATTTAACCAAATTTAGCATAATGGTTCGAGAGAATACTTTTTGTGTTTCTTCATTTTTCTGCATTTCAGAGGAAGGTTAGATACCTCCCTTTAATAAACTCTTGCAGATTAAGCCAGCTTGAGAATAAATGTTTTCCTCAGGAGAGGGCAGGTGTATCTACTTGTATAGACTATGCATCTCATACCTGTATGCTCATTTTAAATAATGCTTGCTGTTCCTACTTAAGTATACACCAAGTCAGCACTGCAAAGCATGCTTACCAACAGCTCATTACAGGAGAAAGTGGCACTGCTGTGTTGTATAATGATGAGTTACTATAACAAGAGGGAAAGAAAATGGTTTCACTACTTTATACTTCATAGCCATAGTCATTGAAAGCAGAAAAATATAAGTCAAAGTTCACTGTATTGTGCCTGACATTCCATACGCTGCAAGACTCCTTGGGATTTTTTTTGTGTTAAAATTGCTCCATCTCTTCTGCACTTCTCAGACAAGCTAATGTCTCACCGTAACAGTTCACACAATTGAATTCGCTTTGTTCAAAAAACAGTGCACCAAAAAAAAAATTGTGTCCAATTAGATTTCATTAAAGAGTCAAAGTCTTATTAATTAGTCTTGCTACTTCAAGATATGTACAGAACAGCCTATCGAAAACCTCCACGAAGCAGTAGCAGAGGTATCATTCTTCCATTACCTAAAATAACCCTTGAAAAATATTTGAAGAGCCTAAAGTGATCAGGAATCACTCTAATTCCTCAGCTATCCATGTTTTTACAGACTTTTTCCACTTACCACTAAGCATAATGGGCCTTAAAACAAAGAGCTGGATATTTCATTCAGCAATGCTGTTAAAGGACTAAACCTGAACCCATCCAGAGATGATTTTCACTTGGAATGTAGATTTGGCTCTATGCTTCTTGATTTACTCCTAGCCTGTTCCGCATGTGGACAAGATTTTACTAAATTGCTCAATTTTTTTGTCATTTTTCTCTTATTGAAATTAACAGGAAATCTTCCTTTGACAGTCAGAAGAATAAGGTCACACCAATAGAAAGGGGTACAATTTTAATTTTTTCGGAATAGTCTTCCGACTGCTTATAGTGATTTTCATCTTTCATGTCTGGTTTAATTAATGAAATCTAACTTAATTATTTTCATGGATTAACTAAGTGGTTTAAAATTGCATTAACTTTTCTAAAAAGCAGAATTTATAAGAAGTGATGAACACCTTGTGTCCTGAGTTCGGCCAGGACAGGGTTAATTTTCACTGGACTCCAGGAAAGGGGCACAGCTGGGTGGGCTGACCCAACCTGGCCAAACAGAGCAGGGTATTCCATACGATGTTCCATTATGCTGGGTTCAGGTGGGGGGGAGTGGGGCGGCAGGAACTCACTCGCGTCTTGGGAGAGCGTGGCGGCGACGGTTTGGGAGAGCGGCTCTGTGGGTTGTGCGGTTTGTGTTGTGTATTCTCCTGATCTGTATTGTTGTTGTTCCTGTTCCCTTTGTTTGCTGTTCTATCCCGACCCACCAGTTTTCTGCCTGTTTCTTTCCATTCTCCTCTGCACCCTAGTGGGGGGAGGAGTGGCCGTGTGGCGCTTTTGTTGCCGTCCACAGCCAAACCATAACACCTAGCCACATCACATGATTGAGAGATACTTTCTTAAATACTGAAGGGGCCCTGTGTTTAAAGAAATTAGTCACACAATGTAAGTCTGCTCCTTCTCCCTTCCCTCTTTAATACATAACCATTTTGCTTTTATCATTGCCTTCCCTTTGCTTCTGTTTCTGCATCCTGTCTTCAGTTACTCTTTTTCAACATTAATGGACTAACACTGGAAATTTCATACCCATCCAAATGAATTGCCAGTATTGATCTGCATGAAAAAGTTCCTACATAATGTCACCTCTGTGACCACTGTATTCCCACAATAATAACCAGTTACATTTCCCCAGGAAATATTTTTGTACTTAGTGGCAGACAGAAGCTTTAAATACAATACTTTACAGACTGCGATACTCTTCTGTGATGCATTTGCAGAACACATATCTGGCTGACAAACTTTCAAGCTGTATTCCGAGGTCTGCAAAGTTACACTATACAGCCACTACTCTACCAAGTTTCTCAGTTACCACAGCCAGTCTCCAAAACTGCTGTTTTAATAATCTGGAAATCCAAAGGCTTTCTAGTAACCTTTCTAATGTTCTAAATTCAAAGAGGATTATGCTTGCTTATTGTCTGCTTTTTCATATTATATTAGGGCAATAAGGAAATACTACTGAAAAGTTTATCCTCCATGTTACCATAGACCTAATAGTGGCAAGTATGTTTGAAGACTGTTACTAAGAGATACCTAGAATGGATACAGTTCATACTGAGTGAAAGACTAAGTGACCAGAAGCAAAAGAAATGACAGAAGAATCACAGAGTCACAGAATGGTAGGGGTTGGAAGGGACCTCTGTGGGTCATCTAGTCCAACCACCCTGCCGAAGCAAGGAACAAGGAAATGAGAGACCCACAGTATAAAATCACTGCTCTAGATATTCTGTATGTTCCAGATGTTCAGCTAAAATTAAATAAAAAAGACAAGCTGAAGTAAAAAGATTACCACTTTGCTGAAGGGCAGGTAACATGAGAATCAGAGCAGTGAAAGCTTTCAATTTATTCACAGAAGTAGCTGCTGTGTAACATGTCTCGCTGAAGGAAGAGTCAATTTGGCTCTTATTTAATGAATAGATACTACAAGACAGATTCAGCTGACTTCAAAGGTTAAAATTCACACGATAGTCAAGAACATAGGATGTCATCACAATAATCGTCAAGCCCTTTCCCAAAAGAACTAGCAGAACTCCAGAACAGCTTTATCCATTGCCAATAGCACTAACTAGTAAGTTCTCACAGTCACAAATTCTGAGTTCTTCTCAAGTAATTTATTCTGGTTCAAAGCACTGCAGTGCAGCAAACTGCAGTACATACAGGTGAATTTGTGTATTGATTCCAGCCCTATAGTCCCACGTATTGTCAATAAGATTCATAGTTACTAACTGGAGATGACCAAATTATTCATAGTGGTTTCTTCAGAAAATTTCATATCAATCTCTCACTTCAGCAGAGAGAGATCTTTGCCATTTCCTTGTTAGTATTTGTCATATGAAAGTAACTTCTGATTGTCTTCCTTTCAGGTTGTCTAACTGTGGAGATAATAGCAAGTTTAAAAAAATTCTGCCAAAAATTCTTCTATGTTTGAATTTCATACCATGAGTAGCCATACTTAAGGCAGCGGAAACATAAATATTTAGAGAGCAAAAATATACAGGTAAACATTTTTAAATTCTTGGTCATCCTGCCAGTTTTTTTTGCCTGACTCAGTGAGCATCACCCTGAGCCAGAATTTAGATTGAAATCCTTAATTATAGGCACATGCTTTGCATCAAGTGTCCACAATATTTCCTTTAAGCAAAGCTTACTATACAATTTACTAAATTCTTTTTCCAGCTTGGAAATTAAGCAGAATTTATTCATTATGCATACCATTAAGAAGTCACATTTTGCTCTAATTCTCTAAATAAGGTAAATTTTGATGAATTCTGCTATTTGACTGACCTTTCCTATTTTAATGATTTTCAGAGTTAACCTCCCCATTTTAAAATGATTGGAATTGTCTTTACTTCTAGTAGCTGATTAAATAAAAAAGCCCCAGAAAGTCATCTGAATGCATTTTTCACACACCCACGAGAAACTTCCTAACAGAAGATATATGGTTCTGTTTTGCATACAAAACTTTTCCCAGAGTTCTGTTGCCAACTTTGCTTAATTATCACTTGGCAGTGATAGATCCCAGCTGTTACATGCCTGCACAACACATGCATTGAACTATTCGGCATATAGAGACCTTATATTACTTTTGTCAAGCAAATGAAGAACAGAATTTACAAATATTAATGAAAGCAATTTTATAACTAGTTTTAGCAAGAAGAGCTGAGTAACCCTGAAGAATTAATTTCACAGCTTTATCAGGAAAAAAATACTAAAATTTTTAAATGAAGACAAATCATCTTAAAACTTGAAGTTGTAAAGAACACAGTCTTCCATGGCAGATCAGTTGGTGTTACGAGTAAGCTTGTGTTGTTGCTGGTTGTGCTGTATATGTGACTTGCATAAAGCATATGTCATTCCTCAGCATTATTAATTCAGCATCTTTCACTAACACACCATGCAATATCAATTGGAAATTGTTGTAAGGACTAGTGAAAAGGTTTTAGCTTCCTTCTTCATGAAACAAATTCTCAGAATTTATTTTGTTGCTGAAGATTCCCCAGCTACTACCAGCCTCTGTATTTTATCAACCTGATCTAAATTCAAGACTTCTGCTTTGCAGTGTACTGTGTTGCTAGTAGACAAGCAGACTGGATACCTTAGAAATCTGTGTTAAGGAGTTCCCCAATGATGTGTATTACACACAGCACTGTTGTTAAGGGGATATTTATGGGCTTCTAAGTCAATAACTGAATCCAGCCTCCATATGCCAAATGTAACCCTGCACCAGCTGGTTGAAAAGCTGTTTCTCTCCCTCTCAGGGAGAGCTCTGGGTAAAATATTCATGACTTGAAAGGAGGCTTTGGAACCTATCGCTTTTATAAATGGAAAGAAAAATTAATTGTACACTTAAAGAATAAAAGAAGCCCTGTGTTTATGTTCTGGTTTTTCCCTTACTAGCTCAATTAAAATAGTCACTCTGTAGTTTTATGCTAGTCATGTCAGCTGTCTAGAAAAAACTTATTTTTTCCTCCTAATTTATGAGATAAACACCTGTGTGGAATATAAGTATTTTTATCATAGCAGGAAAAGTTAGTATTAGATGTGGGTGAATCTCTAAATGTTCATATAGTATTCTAATCTGCAGACACTTAGTTAAAAATGTTTAACCTACTAGACCAGTAACAAACTGGAGGGTAAAGTGTATTTGTGCGTGTGTGCGTGTGTTAGTGGTTTGATTTCTCAGTTGCTCAAGCAGGAACACATCAGCCAATACCAACTACTATTCCACAAAGAGGCATTTCTGTTTGTGTTCAACATTAAATGCTAAGAAATATTGTTTATCTGACCAGTGAAAACGTGAGGTCACTGTAAGGTTTTGATTTATTTTAATGGTAAGGGAAGGCAATGCAAGGCTAAAGAAGGCAAGTCAATGTAAGGCAAGGCAAGGAAATTTGATTAAACTTAACTGAAGAAATTAACTTTGAACACCAAAAAAACTGAGACAAAAAAACCCACAAATTGTGATGTGAGTATTTGTTTTCCTAGTATATCTTTTTCATTAAAAAAAAAGTCATGCAAGATAAAACCAATTATTTGGGGACAAAATAGTTTTAATTCTGAAAACCGTTGATTCTCCATCTGTGTCTTACATATGTTTATCATCGTGAGTTATAGAATGCCCCCTCTATTTTGTTTTGAAAGCTATCAAATATATTTTCACTAACTAGTTTCAGCAAAGCAAAAATAATTGAAAACTTCGAGAGGCTTAATTTTTATGCAATTTCAGAATTTTCTAAACACTCAAATGCAAATAGTTTGTTTCAACTAGATATTAAAACCCAGTTATTCTGGTGTGCTAAAACATCATCAGAGATGTGCATACAGCAAAAACAAAAACACAAGCTGAAAAAAACGAAGATATTCTCTCAGTGTTTATCCGTTTGCTTTCACTCTTTAAGGGCCTAGTGATATATTCACTTTTGTTTGGAGCTCTAAGTATCACTATTAATAGACCTCATTTCACTTAGTTCCACACAATGCAGCTATATATAAATGTTAAATTATATTTATTTCTATTGTGGATGTTTGAGCTAAAGTCTTATACATTTTTTAAACTATAAAACTATATAGGGCCCAATTTGGTTACTATTGAATACAAAGCAGTCTATAACAGAAACATTATCCTTAATTAAGTGCAAATATCACACAACCGCCTTTTACCCTGTGAGGCAATGCTTTGGCTTCAGAGGGGAAAGCAATGCTGTGGTCCATCTCCCTTCTGCACATCATATAGCGTTACCTTTCATACAGGATTGTGTGGAGTCCTGGCTGGAGGAGAGGGGACATAGTTTGGTGCCGTTGAGCAACCCAGGTTTTAAACTAGAGATGGGCCTTGAGAGTGGCGAACATGGAACCCTGTTGGGAGGCTGGAGCGATGAGCTCGGAACACTGGAGCAGGGGGACTGTTACGTCGCCGCTTCCTGCCACAGTGACGCTTCTGCATCGAGAAATGAAGCTTTGCACCAATTGCAGCAGTTTTGACTATATATGGTTAAGAGTAACTAACCAATTAGAAGCCGTAATTGCTTTGCTATATATACCCTGTTTTGATGACTAATAAAGGAGAACGATCTT
>Ga0065711_1037530_pt1 | contig 19743 bp, 8 predicted proteins | sample Hoacrofraction12_FD_59098 | JGI IMG/M metagenome (GOLD analysis project Ga0065711, IMG submission 59098) | Hoatzin crop microbial communities from Cojedes, Venezuela - Epithelial fraction 12 v2 (version 2) | ecosystem: Host-associated > Birds > Digestive system > Esophagus > Crop | place... | reverse complement strand
GGACAAGGTCCTGTGCAGCCTGCTGTAGGTGATCCTGCTTCGGCAGGGGGGTTGGACTAGATGACCCACAGAGGTCCCTTCCAACCCCTACCACTCTGTGATTCTGTTGAGCCAGGTCGTATTCATGATCTCTGCTTTCCCTCCTCCCACCCCCCCGCAGTGCATCAAGGATGTTTTCATCCCCTTGTTTGTCTGTCTCCCCTAATCAGGGCTTTGGTGTTGTACTGAGCAAGTCGGGCCATTTACTGAAAATCAAGATGGATTTAGTCTGGAATTAAGTAGATTCCCATGACAGGAAATATTAAGAGATGATGGATGTCTGACAAATATTTAAATAAAAGAAAAGAAAAAAATCAGCTCCCATTTCAGAAGGCAGTCTGCAAAGCTAGATTTACGAAGCTGAACTTTAAAAGGAATGTATTTTTTGCAGGCTTTATGTATTAGCAATATTGCATTTAATTTAGAGATTAAATAAACACTGTACTTTGAGGCAGCCTGTAAGAGCTGAAATGCTGCATGTAGGCAGGCTTACAGTTTTGAAGCTATGAAATATGTCTCCTGTTTTGACACTATTGTAATAGCATAGTTGTTCACTTTCCTTGTTTCCATGGGGTTTATGGTCCATAAAGTTTAATAACAATCTTAACAGCTGAACAGTGAGCACACATCTCTGGGAGGCTGCTGTATGAAACAAGATCTGAATTTTATCCATGCAATTTTTAGCAGCAGCATATGTCCTTTTCTTACCACTGTCCACGTGTACCCCCACCGTCAAAGAAGGCACCAAACAACACTGACTCACCTTGGAAGGGAGGTCACATCCCCTCCCAACCTCCAGAAGCCAAGTGAATAGCACTTAAAACACCAGTTCAGGTTACAAAATTATTGAATTTCATAAAACTTAAAAAGTTTGATCAGTAGGTCCCATAGGAAAAACATCCAGGAGCACCCACAAACAGCAGTGGCTTTCTTTCATCTGACTTGGTACCAAAAAATATAATCCCTTGGGTAGAAGAAGGCATTCCTCTTCACTCACCCTTTCTGCAGTCTCACACGACGAGGCAGGAATGCTTCAGTTCCTAGCAAAACTGGCCCCCAGCTTGTACCTTGACTAATTACTTTCCAGAAAAAGTGAATGAAAAAAAGGTTTAACTTGGTGACAAAGAGATGAAGCAGGTCCCCTCAAAAGAAAACAAAAACTGAAGTTACCACTTTCAAGCCTGCAAGCATCTTTTTCAGAAAGTTACAGGCCCATGTCTGGTTTTACATTCAGAGGTAACCCAAAGCAGACAGAACAAGGGCTAAACAAACCACAGAAGGTTCTTCATCAGACAGCAAGTCCCCCAAAACAGCTCAACACACCCCAGACCTCCACCACCCTCTCACTCCATCCAGCTCATCTTGGGCTACTGCTTACTTCCCAGCAACCAAGAGAAAACCTTCAGTTAGAAGAACGGGCAAACCTGAGAGCACTTAAACTGATGGGGGGATTCACCAGCATCCCATCTGTCATTCGGCTCCAAAGGCTGCCTGCAGGTGAGCAGCTCTGCTTGCTCTGCCTGGCCTTGACCCTGGCTCATGGGGGTTCTGCACGAGTCCAAGAATTGTGCCTTATGGACTTGGCTTTTTCCAGTCCATGGAAGGCAGCACAACTGATCTGTGATCAGGATGAGAAAGTAAAATTTGCACAGAACTCTTGTAATATTGGTTCAAATTTAATCTGAGATCTCTTTTCATACAGCCTGCCAAAAATGTTTTACTTATATCCATAAGTAATCAAAGGAACACCCCTAGGAAGAGAAAACACTTTCTCCCCTGCAGCTTGGCTTTCACTTTGATTTTGATTAATTTGTGACTGCCTTGGACTACAGTCACAAATGTTGAAGAGCTATGCTGCTTTAAACCAACCAACAATAAGGCCCCCTGTATAATGATAATTCTTCTCCACCACCTGTTCCACCATTTTCATGATTTTTTCAGGGTCTTTTTAAAAACAGAAGTAAAAAGAAGCATTCAACTTTCAAACTTGGATTTACATAACTGTTTCTAAGGATGAACTCCGTACAAGTACAGAGTATTAAATGACTTCCCCCCTTTTAAATAATTGAACAGATTTCAACTTGATTGTAACTCTTTAACATCTCACTAGATCATTTTTTTCAATACATTTGACACATCAAGTAATATAAGAGTAAATCTACCTAAAATATTTACAATTATTTGCAAGATATTTTCACATGAACCAGTAAATTGAAACTTCCTCTCAGAGGAGAGACATAAAAAAGTCATTTTTATGGTGGTTATTGTAATTTTAATAGGCAATTTCATAGGTAAACAGAAGTGCTTGATCTCCATTCACTACTGTATAACAGGCTGTGCTGCACATCTAATGGAATCACATGGATTTGTGTACAAAATGAACAAGAGTTATAAATGGCTCCTTCTGTGATTTAAACTATTCAGTTTTATGTACCTCAACTACAGTGCCTAAGAAGAAAACACAACACACATTTATATTGTACAAATAGGCAGCCTACATCCTTTGGGAATAAAGTTTTAAGAAGAAAATGCTTCAGGTTGGCATTAAAGCAGATGTTCAGCAGAAGGAGCTGTGCACACATTTTCAGAGTGGCCTCCATTGAGGCTGGTTCATTGAAATGTATGTGCGCTCAAAAGATCTGAAATTTGTGGGGGCAAATGACATTTTCATGACCAGAGTAGATTAATAGAGTAATAGATTTAAAGGCTAGAAGGGATCATTATGATCATCTAGTATGACCTTCTGTTTAACAGAATTTAGCCAAGGGATTCCCGCATCAAGCCCACGGCTCATAACTTCTGGTTGAGCTACAACCAGTATCTTTTAGGAAGACATTCAATCTTGATTTAAAGACTTCAAGTGATGGAGAAGTCACTACATTCCTAGGCAAGTTGTTACAGCGCTTAATTACACCGTTTCTTTTTTCTTTTTCTCCTTTTTTTTTAAAAAAGGGTCTTACTACTACAACTTGCCTAGTTTCAGTCCAGTCATTGGTCTGACTATGTCCTCCTACTAGATAAAAAGTCCTTTTCTGTCAGAAGTTTCCTCCAAACATAGGTGTTTATGGGTTTGAAACAATGAATGGCTTAACCTTTTCTTCATGAAGACAGTGCTTTATTCTTTTGCTATTGGATAAAAGTTTAAAAAACTTCTCATCACTCTTCCAGGTCTTTTCTGAAGTCTCCCAAATCTTTACATGCAAACACTGACACTACTACCAATAGTAAAATAATGTTTCATTTACAGGGGTAATAATGTTAGTCATAATACTGCAAGGATCCCACTTGGAGAAGAAAAAAAGCCTGTTAGACATTTGATCTTTCTCTTTCTTACACACACTCACGTAAATATCCGGCAAAGAAAAGGATGAAACAAAAAATGACCCAAATACATTAAATTTAGTCAAGCTGGAAGACAGGAGGACAGTAAAGCAGTTTAGTACAGGATAGATCTTGTTTCTTTTTGCCCGGTTATGTTTGATGCAACAACACATGGCAAATAGGCACCCCTGTAGTCAGTCCCCTCCACCGTGCCACCTGGCTTGGGTCCCAGGCATGCTGGAGAAGGTTTTTAATGCACTGTGCCCTTCTGAGCCAGGCGTGCACACAAGCGGGCTGCAGCGGTGCAGGCTGCCAGCGACCGAGCATCTGAAAACTCTCCTGCACTATGAAAATCCTCAGCTGCTTGTCAGGACAGCTTTATGGAAAGTGAGATGAGGTTCTGGCCCCAGCGTTTAACTGTACTTGGCCATAACTCAGTTTCTCACAAATAGCAATTTTGGCATGTTTTCTTTCTCCTCTACAACTGTGATACATGCAGTGGGAATAATAAATTACCATGCTATTACACGACAACAGAAATCTCAGTGTGTTTGGTTACATGTGCAGAACGAAAAATGTGGGCTGCTTCTCTCATTGCACTTTCACTAGGCTAGAATCTAATATATTTACATTGTTTAGTAATGAACTACTGAACACATGGGATTGAGAACTCATGGAAAAAGTGATTGCCCTTACAAATAGGGTTATTTGGATTATTTTTTGTGTGAAATAAAAGCCCGGATACGTGTAGTAAGACTTGCTCTCTTACATTTCAAGCTTCTATTGCAATGAAACTGAGAATGTGGGGTTTGGAGGAATGTCCACAAACGCTGCTTCTGACGCCATTATATACCTCTTTGGAAAACACAACTATAGTATCAGGGAAATACGTATGTCTTTTACAACTCATTAACATCTACTGCTAGATTCCACTAATACTGCATTTGAGAAGTTAGGAAAACAAGAGGTATGCAATTCAAGATAACCTTTTATTTAGAAAAAAAAAAAAAAAAGAAGCTATTTTCATTCTAAGAAGACAGTGGGTGGGAAAACAGATCTCTGCTCAGGAACCAAGCAGTCACTTTCACTGAAGAGGGAATACTGAGTTGCTTTGTCCTAAGGTCTCAGTGGAGCAAAGCCTGATGGTTTAACCATGGCATATGGGTTGCAGCCCAAGAGAGCTAAAGAGAAAATTTGGAAGCTTGTGTCAAATTTTCTGCTCTCTATATAGCTTTGGCCTAGGCCTCAACAGTAGTCTCCAGGGATAGAATGATGTACTGCAATATAACAAGCTGCCTGACATTTTGAAATGCCTTAACCCCCAGCTTTCCATCCACCTCTTAGCCCTTGCAGCATCTTCCCTTCCCACACAGAGCTGTATGAGGTACAGTATAAGACTTCACTGTAAAGCAAAAAGTTGTCATATCTTTGTCCTTGAGGTCTTTAATCAGCAATGACTCTTTGCTTCGTTAATACCATTTCAGCAATATAATATGAAATGCCAGTTATTCTATAGAACGCAGGGTACGTGAATGTCTAATGTTCCTCGCTCAGACACATGCCATGTCTGAGACAAGTCTTGGGACTATTTTCTAGTGTTTTCTAACCAGAAAGCAGGTTGGGGAGCATGAAAAAGGGAAAGCGCCATTTTCCCGTAACCTAAGAAATTGCAAGCTCCTGATAAAAAATAAAGCCTCCTGAATTACTGAAAAAGGAAGCTTTAGAAGAACAAATGTGAATGTTGAAGCCAAGCTGATGCATGCAGGAAAGCAGAAATGTATTTTATGCTTCCAACAACTTTCAGATTTATAACTGGTAGATGGTAGCCAAACTCTTAAAAAGACTGCCGTAATTATATATCCAAACCAAAGCCTTTTTTTCCACCTCGACATGGAAAATGGAAAATGCTGCAGAACCGGAAGTGTTATTAATTAAAAAACTCTAAATGCTGTTCATAGGCTTGAACTCCAGTAGCCCATCTCACATCCTTCCCTTTTCTAAACTGTCAAAACACCAAGGAATTGAATATAGCTTCTCTCATACATTATCTCCCTAATGACTTTGACCTATTAATAAGTGGAATCTATCAAGTATACTCTCTCTTACAGTATTTTGTCAATCGTTATACGCCTCAATGGGGCCACCATTAAAAATCTGCCAATTAATTCAGTATTTAGGACACTGTTACCATGAAATATACTATGTATCATGCCATTTCTCATTATAAATATAGAAATGCTGTAAATTACAAGGTGAGATTAGTGTTTTCTGCAATAAGAAGTGATGCCTTTTAATGAAAATCATTATATACTTTGCCTTTTCTCTCATTCAGAGGGGTTCTTCAATAGCAGAACCATTCCAAGGGAAAATAATCTGAATGCCACACTGGGTACTGAAAAGATATTCTTTCAACACCCTTATGCTTATTTCCTGTCATTCTGTATTAAATCCTTTCTGTAGCAGAGTATAATATGCACCCTAAGTATTTTTTATCCTTTCAAGAAAGTTAAATGAAGATTTTTTCAAACTTTAAACAGTGTCTTATTAGCAATAAAAATAAGATTTTAAAATACTGTTAGGTATGTTAAACTGACTGCATGTTTATGTACTACATCTGAACAAAACCCTTGTGCTTACCAAAAACATAGCTCTTGATCAAAAATGATTAATTGTGGCTTTCTGGTCAATAAAACACTAAATAAAATGAAAGATGAGAACCTAATGTGGCTGAAAGTCTCTAATGGCATTTATTAATTTATTTATTTTATTCTCTTTTTTTAAAAAAGTTTTGATTAAAAATATTATTTTGTTTAATATCCCATGGATAAAAAAAGCATTAAAGCTACTACCATCAAGTTAGCATGATTGCAATGCATAATATGGAAAGTACCTCTAACAGAGTTGTAGCTGTGGTTTCATTTATTCTAGATGAAAAATGACATTTATCAAACATTTGATCTGATAGGCTATATATTTATGGAGAAACAAAAGAGAAGAGATTAACTGGCAAGAAAATCCATTCTGATTAGGCTATTTAATGTTCTGTGTATGTGTTACAAATAACGCTATTCCCAGGAGCATTCCTTTGAACTAGATTTCTTTAATTATTATTTTTATTTAGCACTGAGACCATATGACCTGTGAACATAACCTTTTGAAACACTTGACAGAAATCAAAGATATTAGAAATTGTTTCTATATTGTTTTCTTTGTAAGGAAAGTCTTCTTGCGATATGGGATATGCTTGCTAAATTAAACTTTGATTGTTTTTAAACATATTTTTTAATATTATCATTTTAAGATCTTAACTTGCACATTTCTGAATGCTATTTCATTTGGAACTGCAACCATTTATCTAGTTGAAGCATCTGTGTGTTTAACATATGGACTGGAAACTTCACTACAACGATTGCACCCTGCCTAAAAGCCAGCAAAAGAAAATGTTCTGATGTAAACACAAGCTGATATCCAGGTTCTTCACAGGTTCTGAATCTTTAACCACCAAACTAAAGAACAGTTTATTACAACTGTGGTTTTGTTGAAAACAAAACCACCACCCCCACCCCCCCAAAAACTTGCAGAAACAGGCCTTGTATATTGCAGATCCCTATTTTGGCAACCCAAAGAGGGAATATAAGCTTAAAGGCCTGAATTTAACAAACCTAATTATCAAGGCTTAATTAGTACCAAGGGTAAAGCTTCATGGAACACCTGCAGACTTAATTTATGTCCTGACAGAGAGGAACAAGTGTTAATGGGCTGTATTTATGTTAATACCTGAACCTTAGAGAGACAGTGGGATAAAACAGACTATGCACTAGTTTTCTGTTTCAAGCTACAGAACAAACATAAAAGATTTTAATCTTAATATTAGTTTGCACATAACTCCTTGGGGAAAGTATAGATCTATTTAAACTTTAAAATTGGAGATGCGGAATACTAAGGGAAAGAGAAAAAGGAAAAAGAAAAAAAGTCAGTTTAGAAAGTGGTGTCAATGCAGAAGATATCAAACCAAAAAGCATCAGTGGCCATTTTCTGAGCCTCCTGTGAGCAGCCACTGTTTTTTTAAAAACTCTTATACTATACCACTGATGCCTTCTACAGCGTGAACTTAGATTTTCACGTGTCTGACGCGTAACATACTGCTTTGCTGTATTCAGAGGGAAGGAAACAAAGGCTACCCAGCATAACTGTGCTGCTGAGAGTACTGCCTGTGCGTGCCAGGGCTCAGAGGACATGATCCGAGTTGACTCTGGGCTTTGGGCACCTTTTCAGGAGGCAGAGCCCTGTGGGGAACGGGGCCTCTTACGGTCTCCAGAGCTCTTGGAGCCCAGGCTATAAATGGGCCATATGGTACCACCAGTACCAGCTCTCGTTCAGTGCCAGGAAGATACAGAACATTATATACCCCTGCTGTTCCTCTCTCTGTATGTAGTAAACTACCTTGAAGCAATAGGGTTTTAGGTATGAATAAATAGCTTGTATTTTTTTCCCACTGAAGTTGCAATTCTATTGTAGCAAGCCTAGTTTATCTTTACTTCTGGCACTGGGAGTGTCACAACTAATCTCAAAAATATGGTGTTTAAATGGCATTTTTCTGCTCTTCAGTGCTGCTTTTGGTCCTTGGCCACACATACCATTTCAGGAAAGATCACATCTGAGAGTATGGCCATGAGGATAGCATTGTAACCTCTGAATTACACTGAGACAAAGGGGAATGTTTATTACTATTATTATTATATACATCTGCCACCTGGTCTGGCTTTGGTTTAATATCAGGCTCCACTAGTATTGTCAGCTCTGAAACTGCTCAGGTTGCAGAAAGAAAAGGCATAAACCCACCCTATACTGGCCTGTAGAGCTATTTATTATCCTGTTGTTGGTTCCTGTATTCACAGGCAGTAAGGATGAAAAGTCATCTCTGAGATAATCCTCTCTGGTTCTCACAAAAGGCTGCAGAATATCACTGAGTGACTACTGCATCCAACATGCAACTTCTCACTAGCTTTCAGAAGATGTTTGAATTCTCAAAACTGAATGAACCATAGGTTGTTCTAATGCTTCTTTGCCTTTATTATTAAAAATGCTGTGTGTCCTCAGTGTATGCCTGGCTTAAGCATCTAGTACTGGATCATATTCTGCTTTGCAGAGCTGAAAGAACTATTCTTCTGAGATCTTCCCTTGTAGGTACTTACTGATGGTGATCTGATCACCTTCCAACTGTATTTCTGGTAAGTTAAATAGATTGAGAGTTGTACATTTATTCCTACAAAACCGCTTTTCTCATCTCACGTCATTCTTGTTGCTGCTTTCTGAATCTTCTTCATTTCTACCATATACAAATATAATACTGTTTCCTTACTCTTCCTTGAAATGTTTGTAGCTATAACTGAAGATTTACTGTGTCCATTTAAATACACATACGACAACCCTTTTATGCCATTTACAGCACAAATTTACCATTTTAACAGAATGTGTTCTCCACTAGCTTCCCTCACCATATAGCACCAGCTCTTCTATATAGGGCTGGATTCAACTTTCCAACAAACCAATTAGTTTTCTAAACCCTTCTTTTACTTTTGTTCACAAATCATCAACAAAATTATCTTTGTGTTCTCAGACTTACTTGATGAAAATAATTTACAAATTTTTCAATTAATTGAACCTGTAAGTATTTACAGTTCACTCTAGTTAGGTAAATCAGTCATGCAGTATTCTCTGTCCTTTCAGATCAGGCAAATTATGAGTAATCAATAAGCTTGAATTATGTCATATGAAAACTGAATATGCAATTTGAAACTGCATTAAACATTACTCATTAACTCATTACTCTGAATATACAGACCGCCAAGCTCAGTTCCTCAAATGTTCATAGGAAGGAAATACTAAATTGTAGTAAATAAAGTCAATTCAGAACTCTCTTTGCTTTATACAAATATTATAGGAATTGTTTCTATTTTTAGTTCACTTGTAATTCTACATGACCACAGGCACCGAAGAATGAATACTGTTTTTTACACCTAGATCTATAGCAAAATATAACCTGCCGTCATCACAGACCAGGAGAAGCCCTGGACTGAAGGACTTAGGAGTACAGACGAGGTGCGGAGGCTGTGCCAGCAAGCCGGCGAGCTCTTCCCTCGGGAGCACAGCTTTGCTTCACGCACGGTGCCAAACCACGCGACATTTTCCTGGACTACTCAGCAAGAGACATGAGCCCAAGGCACTGTGAGCCCGGGGATGCCGTGTCAGCAGGGCTGCCCAGCAGACAGTCCGTGAAATCTCCCCATTTTTGCTTTTAACTAAAGGTTCGATTCTGCCTTAAGGCCTAACCCTGTTTTGCAGTCTATCACTTTTTGTAAGTACACCAGACTCCAGTCTCTAAAGCTGCCCGAGAGAGAGAGAGAACACTATTTATGGGGATGATGCATAAGAATTCAAGCTAATTTGAAGACATACATCTTGGGTGACGAGGAACAGATAGTTTGGTTAGTATCTCCTCCCCAGCCCCACCATCCCACTTAGGGTAATGGCAAAAGAATTTTTAAAGTTTTTGTTCTCTTTTTTCCTTTCGATTTTCTAATCCTCTTTAAAATATTGACATTAATGCTTCTTCCCCTCCTGCTTTATTCTGGCAACAACTGTCGATCCCACCCCTGCCACCAGCCCGCTTGCCACATTTCAGTGATGTACAAACCGCCAGTGCTTTCCATGGCATCAGTGAAAATGTCATCAAGGATGTTTGCACAGCTGTGAAAATAGGGGCTGGTGCGGGGCTGTGTTCTAGTGCTGTCATCTGGAAAGTGCAGCAGACCCCCACGACAACTCATGGGGATTTGCATTATCTTGCAGGAGCCCCCCATCACCCCACATCTATCAGGGGCTCCTTCTGTGTAAGGCCAAACTTCCTGAGGCTACATGAGGTGCTGAAACAGCTTGGAGCAAAAATCATCCAGAACAGACAGCATGGGCTCAGCGTTAACACCACAGGGGACTTTCACATGCTTTCAGTCCTTCAACTTGGAAAGGTTTGTCCAGACAAAGCAGAGGAAGGCCTTTCCATCTCATGTGTGGCTTTCTGGCACCCTGGGCCATCACCCCAAACCAGCAGAAAGAGTGGAGCCAGCCACCGTTTGAGCCCATGGACCTTCCCCCGCCCCAGAAACACCTCTGTCATGCAGAGAGCCCCTGGGCTACCTTCAAAGAGCCACAGCTGGTGGAATAACTGCTGTCTCGTGCCCAGCTTGGAGCTCCAAGGACATGAGCCCCTCATGCCCCACCACCTTCCCACCAGGTGCCCCCAGCTCCCTTCACACATATAGCTTAGAGGGAAACACTTGCCCCATCACAAGTTTGGAAATGCTTGTTTAGTGTTTTGGAAAATATCTCGCTGATCACAGGAACACAACATCAGTCTTGAGATAACCTTTGCTCTGTGTGTGTGACTTGTTTTCACTGTGTGAAAAATAACAGGAAAAATAACACCTGCTTTTCAGGGCAATAATTAGCTGTTTTCATGGAGGAGTGCTTATGGTGCAGGGAAAGCAAAAATGAATATTAATAGTAGCAGTAAAGTGCTCATTCTCTCCAGAGTCTCAGACTTTACAAATGGCCGCTTCCTAAACCAATGCACAACTGAAATATGATTCAAGACCTAGACAACAGAAAATAATACTAGTTATTTTACAGACTTTGCTTACTACTTTTAACAGGCAAGTTAGCATCTCTTTTAAGTACATTTCTACCTCTTGCAAATTTATCAGACCTTGAAATGTGGTTTTCAAAACCGGATATTACACATTAACACCAGTCCAACATGTATGATCATTATGGAAACAACTCAAGCAAAGCATATTGATTTTTTTCGCGAACAGCAGTAACATTGACACGTAACACACACAAGTTCTCGCACGTGTACATATATGCATACGTGTTCTCGTAAATCAACACAGGCACAGTATTACGGGAAGAATATGGTTGAAGCCACAGTGCTGATAGGCGTAGGATTTTGCAATTCACATATGCTTTCATTTTAGTCACGTAACCGTGTTTCAGAACAGTATGCTCCTCGTATATTTTGTAAAACTAGCTTTAAGATAGACGATAAACGGAAATAACCCATTAATCAGATTGTCAATGAAAATTCTGAGAATTAAATTACAAATCCTGGACAAATTTAGTCATCAATTTCTCAAAACATCTTTGGCATGGAAATCCGAAGATCTGTGTGAGGTCTACAAGGTTGCTTTCTTAAGTTTCTTGAAAGCAGAAACAACACTTGTCATACACAATTTCAATTAGGTGGTTTTTTTTCTGTTTTCTAATTTCATTTCATCCTACTTTAACATGGCATTTTCCACCTCCCTCAGATCTTCCCACAGAATCAGTTAGGCAGAAGAAACACTTGAGTGGCTTGTCCAAGCATGATGCCTGAGCTGGTCACAGTAATGTGCCCTGAACACATTAACTCATTTTTTGCAGAGAAAAAATAAGGAAAATTTTCAGATTGTGGTGAAGTTTAACATTAATCCAAACTGTATGATAGAAGGCTGTCTTCAAAACCATGTATCAGCTGCTACCAAGTATGGTAAACCCATATAAGCACAGGAAGAAGAACACCAAAACAGTTCCTAAGATTTTATTTTCCACTTTGGCTAACATCAATGAAAGGAATAGCCGTTTTGCTTCAGTAGTTGCATTTCTTTTGAGGTCATCTTTTGTTCAGCAGGAGTGGACAAGGATGAACTGATATTTATGGGGCTTTTAATTTTTATTCTTTTATGTTTCTATTTTCTTGCTCAAATATATTTTTATTTAATGTTTTGAAATATAACTTCCCAGTTCAATCTCATTTTAGTTTCCCCAAAGTAAATGCAATTTATGTGTTGAGGTGAAAAAATACAGAAAGAAAATACGAAATTAGTGAAATTTTTCATATTTCAGGTAATAGCAAAATCTTTAACCAACTTGAAATATTTTCCGTGCTTGCTTAAAAATCCATAAAATCCATAAAATGAGCAACTGCTCATCAACTTTAGAGTTATCTATGTGAAATCTCCTGCACACGAGTCAGGGCCAATGCACGACTGCAGATCTCTAACCATTTGCTAAATTTCCCACTCTGCAAGTGCCAAAGGATTGAAGAATAAAAATGAGTGAGCGAAGACAAGGTTCCAAGTCACTAAACTGTAGCGATGTCACAATCCTTTTTGGAGGGAAATAGTGCAGTTGCACTGTAGTGAGGAGAAATCTCATTTGGTTTTACAGCCAGCACAGGATGTTGGACTTTTAACAGAAAGGAGAGGGCAAAGAGAAGCGCATATGAAGAGAAAAAGAACAAGCAGCTCTACAAACAGACCACAAACATTTACACTGGTACTGTTCAGCTACATGAAACTAAGCATCAGCTGCTGAATTTACATTGTGTAGGCAGTCTGTTGACTTGATATGCGCTTTAATAAAAGGCAATCCAATATGGATGGAAGTTATTTTATGAATAAGACACAGAAACTTTAGCTACTGAGGTAAACATACAGACAACGTCTTCCTGCGCACACAGGAGTGCTTAGTTAGACTGAAACCCTGACTAAACAGATTTAGTCAGCGCAGTCAGCTCACAAGAGTAGCGGAGGTTCCTATGTGTCAAAATGCAAACTCTTCTCAAACACTGTAAACAACAGTGGGCAAATCAGATCCTTGTTGTTTCTTATTTGTCGTTAGTTCAAATCAATGAAGTGACCAAACAGCAGATTCCAGGAAATCTTTTCGTTTTTTTGTTTTGTTAATGGACAGTCTATCCCTATTACTTAAGGCATTTTGCGATCTGTCTGTAATTATATAAATGCCATTTCAGTTTTGCTAGAATTCAATATAAAAAAGGCAAATACACTGCACACTAGACCAATTATGCACTAAGCAATGTCCTTCATGTTCCTTCAGCGAGTGATAAGTAAGGTAACAAAACTTTACACTTTCAAAACGTTAACGAGCCCTTAACCCAGTATCTCTCACATCACCATCTGCAGCACTGCCATTTGCTTTTCGTAGCTGAGGAAAGCAAGGCGCAGAAATGTACCTGAACTGCCTGAGGCTGTGTAGTGATTCAGTAGCACGGAGGGATCTGAAGGTCACAAGTCCCTGATTTCTTCACCTGACCACCGCCATTTTATGCTGCATTTGTCTTTGGTTTAGTTGCTTATCTGGGTGGGAGTCATTCATAGCCCTAAACTGTTCCTGAGCTCCTAGATTCTAGCATTTTTGTTAAAGTCCAACGTCAGAGTGGAGGCAAACTTCCACCAGAGCTAAAATCATAAATTTCTAGACCTCATAACATCTTTATTGTCATGATTTCCATCCTTCAGCACCCCCTCTGAGAGTCCGAAGACCTACTGGGAACATGCAGAGAGGGCTGTAGCAGCTGTAAGAATGCTGGAACAAAGGCTTGAGGAGTGACAAGAAGTACCTTTCCCCATCCCATGGAGTCTGTGGCACAATCTGAACTTTGTTTTGGATTTTTCTTTTTGTGTTTTTTTTCCTCAAATACTGACCTAAATATTGCATTCACGCCATTTATTCCAAACTTTGTCAAAGGATTCTGTTAGAAAATGACAAATACTATATTATAATGAGTAAGCAGTCAACATATCTCTGTTGCACCATTCAAAAGCTCTGCAAGCAGATAGATCAATTTTCCTAATTTCTAGCACTTTCCCCACCCTTGATCTGTATTTATTCATGGCATACACCAAAAGCCTTTCACCAGTAATAACAAGCTACACTGACATGCAATTTTTATAGCCGTTACAAACAAAAAAAGAAGAAAATTCTGATGACCCTTTATTTAATAAATTCCCAAAAGTGTAATTTTGTGAGTGCTAATACATAAATCTGTGTTCTTAAACACAGATTTAAAATAAAAGTGTAATTTATGTAGCATGATACTAATCTTCATCCCTGCAGCAGCACTGTTAAAAAGAGATACTTCATAACAGCAATAAGACTAATAGAGTATTTTGGACACAAAGTAAAAATTAAGAGAAAACTGGAGGAGAAAAGGATGTCAAGAGGAGTGACTTTTAAAATTGTTTCTACTGCGTCCACATGTCACTGTAGCTTTGCCAGCTTCCCACAGTAAGCAAGCAAAAGCCAAAACGTAGGAGCAAACATCATCTCCCAGTTCCAGGCTTCAGCTCTGAACTTCCTGGCTTCTGTGAGTTTCTGTCAATACCTCAATAACAACTCTGACTGATATGAGCTAAAATCTTATGGTTACATAATATCTTCAAATGTAGGATTTTTACAATAATCATGTCATTATATTTATCCCTATATTTTCTAGAATTGTTAAGTTCTTTTTGGATCTTAAAATATACACAGGAACGTGGTGCTCGTTGAAACATATTGTCTTAAATTATGCCACATTAACGTAGAAAATGCTTCCTACATTATCTAAAAAATCTTTTTTCTACAGAGAAAAAGATTGGTCGTTAGCAAAAGCAGTGGACAAATTTTGATATAAATCTCACATGTGGAGGTTCTTCCAGTGCAGACGGAGATTACAGCTGATTGCAGCAACAGACACACTGAACTTGTGTGGCATCCTCTGACATTACTGAGATTGCAATTATTATATTTTCTTTCTGCTGCTACAAAACACAAAATGATAGATAATATTTACAAAATATTACCAATGAAGATGATAAAAGGATTTTTTTTTCTTTTTTTTTTTTTTACTCATATATATGACTGGGCATTATGGGCTTTTTTGCGGGAAGAAAATTGCCGCTCATAACAAATCAAGTCTTCATAACACCATTTACACATCAGCACATTCCTGTCTGTTTTCTTTTTATCCTCCTCATCTAACAAAATCTAAAAATCAAGCAAGAACATATTTAGTTTCACTGCTTCAGCAGCAAAACTGACCAGGAGCTTTACCGGTCTCATCAGTTTCTAGTTCCTCCTGCATATGAAATTTATATTTCTCAGTGTCAGTGTCCTTAGAAGAAGAGTGAACACAGCATTCAGTATCATTAGTCATCTTTCATGCTCTGGAGGTCCTTCTCAACCAATTTAGTAAAGAACAATGCTGCGCAAAAGAGACAGGATGGCTGCTAATGACAGGCAACAGTTCAATATTTTATGCCACCTTAAAAAAGTTTCAGTAACTGAAGGTATTCTCACATTAATTCTTTGCATCAATTATTGACAGAGAATTTAATTTAAAGGCAACTAGTCAGTAACCTAGGGGTACTGTTTTAAATAATTTATAATTGCTGCATGGGTGTAATCATATTGCTATTGATTAAGACCCAGTCACTTCTACCAGTCCAGCATGTCTTATGCTAATTAATTTTAGTGATATCACCTTTTTAACTCTGTATTCCCTGGTAACAGGAACTCATTATTAAAAAATAATTTAATCAGGAGCAATCTTTTAAAGTTATTTGATTAGTACTTGCTAGGCCATTGAAAAAGTGGATTTAAATGAAAGTAAAATCAGAAACTGAAGGAGGATAAAGCCAGACTGATAATTTCAAGAGAAAAACAAGGATGCTTTAGAGAACAAAGATTTTGATTAGATATGGGAAAGAAGATTAAGACAGAGGTATCGCCATTACCCCTCGATCCTGAAGTTGTTACATGCATTAACTCCCGTTTAAATCAATAGAAATTTTGAACATCAGTACCTTTCTAGTGAATTGTAATTCTCAGTATGGCTAGCCTAGGACCAGACCCTCTTAACAACCCGATGAAATACAATAAAACATTTCAAGACAAGAGTGGAAAGCACTTCACAGTGTATCCCTCTCTTGCCTCACACATCAGTGCTCAGTAGAGGCTGATTCTTGCCTACACCCAATCCACAATGGCAGATACCATTATCTACCCAAAGCACTTTCCCACTTTCTAGGCTGCCCTCAAGCAAAAGTGCTTCCTCATTCGTACATAGAACGACCTCCTTATCAACCTTAAATCCCTTTTAGAAATTCCCCTTTGCTAGCACACCAACAAAAGGAATATTTAGGCTGCTGGTGCTCGATGAAATCTGCTGGCCACGCTGATTTATCTATCGTTGTATCGCTGTGCTCTACTGCTTAGAGCATCAGTGGTCTCCTGTCATACACACGGACTGTAAACTGCAAATCAGGAACTGCCTCTTTACTCTGAGCGCGCATCTACCTGATGCTCAGCAAAGCAAAAATGACTTGACCCTCAGGTGCGGCAGAAATACAAGCAATTATAATAGAGCAAAAACACCTCAAAGCATGGAAGTACACATTTAGTTCTCCAAAGTCTGCAGCAGACTTCCCATTCATGGGCTTCAGTTGGTTTCATGACGTCCAGAATACTCTCTTTTTGATGTTACTAATTGCTGCTGATAAATGCTTCCTGCCCATACAAGGCTTCATCTACAAACAGCAATGTGAAAACACAGAGACTTCAAGGATATAGTCTTAACACTTTCTTGTGAAGTCTGTTGAACCTCTTCTAGGTTTTCCCATGAAGGCTTCAACAAACTTTATAGGCTGTTTAAAATTGCTGTGGAAGCAGACAGACATGGGAACAGTCAATGCTAAGGAAAATAAAACCTTTCTAAAAGCAGATTTTGCCTCTGTTTTGTCTCCAGTGCTACTGACTCAACAAGAGAAGAATCTGAGAAAGTTTTCCTTGATAAGCACAGATGTTTGGAAAGACAGTTAATACAAGGACAAAAGTCCAGCACGGGAAGGACGGAACTGGAACACAAGGAGGAGGTAATAGTTGAGTTAAAAGGACTAAAGGCGGCCTATTCCTGATCTTTTGGAGCCTCTCCATTGAGATTAGCGTGCTGGGCAGAAGCATGGACAGGCAAGACATTGTATATAACCAGTATCAGCAAGGACACAGGTCAGGGACTATGCAGGCAGTGAGTATAATCGTATCATATATTTGATTTCAGTAAAGTCAAAACATTTAGCCTATAAGTAAAATGACAAACCCTATAATTTGAACTTGACACATGCTAGGAACAAACATCCACAAACTAATGCCACAAAGGACATGTAATCTTTGTCCCTGAAGACACCATTATGTAAATTAAATTGAATCTAGCCCACTTTGAGGTTTGCAATCAAATGGGTATTTTTAATATCAATAAAAATTGAGCTTTCCCCAGAGAATCCAAATCAAGCTGCTTTCGCAGAACAAAAGCAAAATGCTGAAACATAAGATGCTTTTAAGATAACTCTATGAATGTAAAATTGTTAGCAAAAATGGTACATTCAAATCTACTCTGACAAATAAACTGTGGCGAAGAATAAACTGATCTGACATTTGTATTCTTTTATAATAAAGAAAAAGGAAGTTTGGGGACAGCACGAAACACCTGGGTACCAGGGGGCCATCGCCCCAGGAGGCCCTGTCCACCCTCCACACCCATTGCAACCAGCACTCACTTTAGACTTTGGGGGAAAAAAAAAACCAAAACAAAAAAACAAGAACTGCCTGTGATTTATTCTGTTTGCATGGCAGGGAACAGTGATACAAGGCAGTGTGAGTGGCTGCTGTCTGCTACACCTACAATTTTCATATATAAAGTCTCTAATATAAATCTACTATGATGCAAAGTACAAAATAAATGCAATATATCATTAAAAATAAAGGAAACAACAAAACAATAATTAAGCAAGTATGCTTTGGTTTTTAGTAACAAAATTGATGCCGCATGGATCAACCTCATTGCTAATCTACCTTGAATAATGGCTTTGTTAACAAAATTGCAACTGTAAAAGGTTACGTTTGACAATCACACCTGGTAGTATGAGACTATATTTCAAACAGTTTGGGAAAAAAACCCACCAGTATTAAATTTACTGAATACCTTGGCTAGGGTTAAGTATTTTATGCAGGCATCAGCATCTTTAAGGAGTTCACCTTTTAAAAGGAGCAGGTTTTTTGTTGTAAATGGCACTGACACTACAACAAGAAAGTTCATTTCACAAAGATGATTCATTAAGAAATAAAATATTCATGGCTGACAGCTTGAAGGATCGCCATACAGTTTTATTCTAATGCACCTGTCCTCTTTGTCAAGTCCAATATGGGATGTCATGTCGCCAAAGTTTTATTTAGAAATTGTTTGTCAGAGTGAGCTTTCTAATGTGAATGAAAAATTCATTCCCTCATTAAGAAGATTTTCCATGAAATGTCTAGGATTTTCAATGAACACCAGGACATGAACCAATTACTGTTAAACACTTAAAGAGACAGTGTCCTAGCTCACTCAGCAAAACCCTTAATGCACAAGTATATGGAAAGAACTCAATATCTATCAGGAAAATGCAAATGAAATATCAGTTTTATTTTGGTTTATGTACTCTATCTTCCCACTTTCTTTCTTTCCTCTTACCTTTTTTGGTTTTTTTGAGTGACAAACGGAAAACTGTAAAGTTTGAGAGGTCTTAGTCAAACGCAAATACTGGATGCTGAGTAATTGTATATGACTTGAAGGACAAAAATGTGGCACAAATTTACAAAGACCCCTATTGATTAACAGAAGCGATACCGACATGTAAAGCTGACAACAACATTTATTTGTGTTTCCTTATTTATTTGCTGAAGTGCTCTTCATTCCTTTTTTGTCTTTTCCTGAAAGTCACCTGCGCCAACCAAGAGAGCACCTGCCTCACGTCCCAAACCTGGAGGATCACGGGACCAGCACCCTGCAAACAAACAGGCATTGCCAAATCACTTTGAGGTGTAATTTTTCTCTCAATCTCACAGGACTCCCCAGGTAAGCTGAAAAGCTGACTGCATTCGTTTATGCAATGACCTATGTCCCGTACACTTTGTTTTTTTCCTTAAAGGAATTTCACTTGGACTGACGTGTTCCCTTTGACCAGGTCTCCAGAAAAAAACACTCTTTTCACCCTGAATTTTTCCCTTGTGGAAAATAATTTAGCTACTCATTCCAGGCTTCAGGCTGTCAGACTGCCCACATGGAGGAGAAGCCGGGCTGCTGCATATCTGGAAACCTGAGATACCTTGTACGTGGTCTGATCTCTTCCCCAAGTACCAGCACCTGGCATCAACATGCTCCAGACCAACCCATGCCATGGTGCAGGCAGTCTGCGTACATGTGGCAAGTCTGATACCTCCTGACCTACAGCTCATCCACTGCCCATGGGCACCACCCTTCCTGAAGGAGCCAAGCCACCCCAAAAGCTATAAAAACCCATGGGTCAATGCCGAGGCTCCCCAAACACAGGCGACGTGCACGTTTGTGGGGACAGCCTTGCTTGCCCTTGGCCCAGCAAGCCGGCAGGATGGGCTCTCCCTCTGGGCTGGGGCGGATGCCCACACCCACCCACCCACCCACACTGGGCTCCATCTCACCCTGCA
>Ga0065711_1037528_pt1 | contig 19743 bp, 12 predicted proteins | sample Hoacrofraction12_FD_59098 | JGI IMG/M metagenome (GOLD analysis project Ga0065711, IMG submission 59098) | Hoatzin crop microbial communities from Cojedes, Venezuela - Epithelial fraction 12 v2 (version 2) | ecosystem: Host-associated > Birds > Digestive system > Esophagus > Crop | place... | reverse complement strand
ACTGGCACAGGTTGCCCAGAGAAGCTGTGGCTGCCCCCTCCCTGGCAGTGTTCAAGGCCAGGTTGGATGGGGCTCTGAGCAACCTGGTCTGGTGGAAGGTGTCCCTGCCCATGGCAGAGGGGTTGGAGCTGAATGATCTGTAAGGTCCCTTCCAACCCAAACCATCCAATGACTCTGATGTCTTTTGCTGATATTTTATCCTTTTCAGTCAAATATTTCAGAATTTACTTATAAATGGAAGTAAATGAAACTTAAGGTGGTGATAACTGATTTTTTTTTTTTGTTCATTTACCTTTCATATCTGAAAGCACTTCTCTATTTCCCCAGCTGTATGGATCTGTTACACAGCAGCAGAGATGGAAAGTCCTGTTAAAAAAGAGCATCCATAATTGTAGTCCCCCCCCACTAAACAAAAGGCAGATGTAGCTTCCACCACTGCATATGCTCTCTTAAGCTAATTAGATCAGATTGCCCATGTCAGTTTAATGCTGGAGTTGCTTACTCAATCAATAACCAGCCACTGAATGATGACATGGAATCTGTATTTAGACATACTGGCAGGGAGGGAGGGTTACTTTTTATTTTGTAGCAATGCTGCATACATAAAAAGATTTAAGTATTAATTACATCATCATTTGGAGTTCAGTGCAGTCACTCTTGAGTTGTGAAATCTTAAAGGGAAATGATGCCTTAGTTAAAAATGTGCAAGCCATTGTCCAATTTGTATAATCAGATTGTAGACAGAAGACAGACTAATATTGCCATAGAAATCAGATTTACCAACTCGAAATGTGTTGAGAAGGGAAAAATCCTGTTATTTCAAAAGATACCAGCAGAATTTAAGAAAAGGAGCTGAACTGTACGGAGATTACCACAAAGAAGTAACTGTGGAAGCTCTATTCTGTCTTAATCTTTCAGCAGCCCTGCTTTATGGAGGCCCTGGATGCTCACAGCAAGAGACGGTGAGATAACAGAGAATCAACAAATGGTGAGACTAAATTCTGGAGAAAATAATCCTGATAGAAAACAGGTGCAGAAATTGAAACTGTTTGAACACAGGAAGTGAGGCTTGGTCATCCATTCACTTGCTCTTTCAAGCATTTCTTCACTGTTAGAAAATACGGTTCAAATTACAGTGTTCTGTACATGGTCATGGTTAAGAGTATCTCATCATTTTGTGTCAAATATAGAATCATTATCCATTAAAGAACTGCAGAGAGCACTGCTTACTCAAAACAACCCTTATTTTAACAGCAGGTTTTATTTGCTAAATTACAGAAATAAAAATATCCTCAGTTTGAAATTTCCAGGCCTAGTCTGTACGTGATGTTTTGTATATAGGGGGAGTTTGAGCAAAAATTACTTTAAGATGAAATTTAAAAAAACATACTTTCAGGTGCACCATTTTGTTGATTGTTTTTTGGGAGGGATGTTGCTATAGCTAAACCAGCTAGGAAATCAACAGAAAATTGGATTTTAAAGTAGTTTTTACTGCCAAGTGCCTTTGAAAGGCACCGTGATTATTAGTTTTACTTACTCATGTAGGAAGACTTGTTAGGATCAAAGAACAAAAATAAGGAGAGATTAAAGCACATTCAACATAGGTCCCGACGCTGTGAACTTTAAAAAATGTATTGAAATGGTGCTACTCCCATGCTGGGTTTTAAGCACCTCCCTAAGTTTTTCAGCATCTGACGACACCAAGCTGTGTGGTGTGGCTGACACGCTGGAGGGAAGGGATGCCATTCAGAGGGACCTTCACAGGCTGGAGAGGTGGGCCTGCATGAACCGCATGAAGTTTAACAAGGCCAAGTGCAAGGTCCTGCACCTGGGTCAGGGAAATCTGAAACACAAGTACAGGCTGGGTGGAGAGTGGCTCAAGAGCACGCTGAGGAAAAGGACTTGGGAGTACTGGTGGATGAGAAGCTCAACATGAGCCGGCAATGTGCGCTTGCAGCCCAGAAAGCCAACCATATCCTGGGCTGCATCAAGAGCAGCGTGGCCAGCAGGTTGAGGGAGGTGATTCTGCCCCTTTAATCTGCTCTCATGAGACCCCACCGGAGTCCTGCATCCAGTTCTGGAGCCCCCAACATAAGAAGGACATGGATGTGTTGCAGCGCGTCCAGAGGAGGGGCACAAAGATGATCAGAGGGCTGGAGTACCTCTCCTACAAGGACAGGCTAAGAGAGTTGGGGCTGTTCAGCTTGGAGAAGAGAAGGCTCTGGGGTGACCTTACAGCAGCCTTCCAGTACCTTGAAGGGGCCTACAGGAAGGATGGAGAGGGACTTTTACAAGGATGTGTAGTGATAGGACAAGGGGGAATGGCTGTAAACTAAAATAGGGCAGATTTAGGTTGGATTTTAGGAAGAAGTTCTTCACCATGAGGGTGGTGAAACACTGGCACAGGTTGCCCAGAGAAGCTGTGGCTGCCCCCTCCCTGGCAGTGTTCAAGGCCAGGCTGGATGGGGCTCTGAGCAACCTGGTCTGGTGGAAGATGTCCCTGCTCATGGTAGGGGGGTTGGAACCAGATGACCTTTAAGGTCCCTTCCTACCCTTACCATTCTATGATTCATTCTAAAGCACTAAAAAATAAAAGTACTGGTAAAAAAATTTAAACAAATAATTTTACGTCTATTGCCAAGGATGTGTGTTACATTACAGCCTATAGTTATGTATACATAATATACTTCTTATATAAAAAGTAACACTTTTCCTAGTACCTAAATTCACATACGTCATTACTTATGCCCAAAGAAAAGCCATTAAAAGTAATATAAATGAATGAGTTAGATTTTGCAATTAACTGGCTTTTATCAGAATTGCTTTTCAGAAATGCTGTATTATAGTCTGAAAAGAAAAAGCGTATAATGGATATTTAATCAATATGTATTATTACACATGTAATTATTAAAAAATAATATGTAATCCAAAGAGATGACAGTAGAAAATACAGGTCAACAAAGATAAAAAAGACTATTTTAATCTTATTGTATGCAAATATGAAAGGAGAAACATAATATGGTATTTAGCATAGGTATTATGATCACATCTACAATATTCAGCCAGATCAGAAGTCCATTTTACTAGGTACTGTGGAAACAAAGTGAATGAGTCACCTGATTGAACACAAAAAAAACTTAACAAAACCCTAACAGCCTAAAGACAAATCATTTCGCCTACAAGACAAACAGGTGAATATGAGAGAAACAGGCCATCATAAAAAGTACAGGAGAATTCTACATGACCCCTTGCTCAGTCTGTAGCCCAAGGGCTTTTTGGGGCCCACCAAAACACCCATGCTGAAGCCTATTTCGTCAGAAGGATGGATGAATTGCTCTGACAGTGGCAAAAGTCATCTTCGTCTGTTTGGAGCAGAGCGGACAGTTGCTAGATTCTGTTCACTAGAAGTTCCAGAATAGCAAAGCTAAATCTTCCTATTTTATGCAACACCAAGTTTACAGAAGAAGGAGGGAAAAAAAGAAGTCTTCTTGTTTTAAGATATGGAAGAGAATCTGTGCCTACAAGATTAAGTGGTTCAGCTCAGTGACTTTGGGAGATGCTTTCAAGTTTACATTCCAGGTTTATAATCCTAACAGCATTTAGTAAGGTTAACTTTTGCTAACTATTGTTTTTTTATTGTAACTTTAATTTGAATGAATTTATTTTGTGCTAGATTTGATTTTTATATTTAAAATGTTTTTGCTACTTACTCTGTTGTATCAAAAAAGCTTGCTTTTTTTAATCACTGTTTACATAGAAATATGAGATGCGAGTTGTCTCTTGGTATTACTGTTTGGACTCTTAGTGTGCTTGTGTGATCTTTGATTACAGTCTAGCCTGCCGACTTGCACATTCCAACTCCAAACTACTGGTTAGTGTAGTCAAAGAGGTATTTTATAAAACCCTAACCTCCCAATCCTTCAAACTGATCAAAAATCCTTTTTTCTTCCAATCACTGAACTTCCATTTGGCGGTGTTATTAGCTCGCCAGTCTCTCTACAGATATTCCATACAAACTTAAGCAAAATGTACAATGCTTCATGGATTTATGGCTCATAAAGCATACAAGTTCAAATGCTTTGTTAAACGTGCAACTATGGGCAGACTGTGGGCACATGTATTCTCTGAAGTATGCTTACTCAGAGTAAAACAACAGGCAGCACAGCAAACAAAGCAACATTATTGTAGAATTTTACAGTTACTTGTAGAAGAAAAAAGCGAAATCTTCATTTTTAGCCTATTCTAAATAATAAATATGTCTCTTCACAGTCAGAACTGGATGGTCAACTAATAAATTTTAGATCAAAAGGAGCCCTGGGGTTTCAACATCCAGTGAGGTGAGTTAAATCCTATCACTTCATACAGGAAAAGTGACACCGTCCAAGACAAGACATATTTATTCTCGGGAGAAGTATCACTTTGTCTCTGGAGTATCTCTTTTTATTAATGCAGTTTAACTACACACCAGACTCCATGGATTTTTATCCCTCCACGAGGAAAGATGCCCAGGCTGAACAGAACCTGAAATAATACGCTAATAACATAAATAAGAAAAAAAGTAATCTTAAAAGAAACAAGTTCTTCTGCCTCATCTAATTTATACATTTATTAGTACGATAACAAGCCCACAAAGCTCAAATAATTAACGTGAACAGCTGCTAATGGAATATGTCTTGTTACAGATCTGTGTCAAGCTTACTTAAATTTGCTCTCGAACAAAAGTTGAACTCCACATAAAGCTTTTCCTATGCCTGGGGGATTTATAAGGGTTTTCATCAACATTTGGATTCTTTAAGGCTTAATGATGTAGAAACTCCTGATCTAGACTTGCGTTTAGAGCAGCACTTCTCTACAAGCACTTGTTTTTATAAAAGTTGTAGAAGCATAAATTCCATGTGACCTTTATCGCTGTCAAATTTAACTGAAAACTGGCCAAAGTGGAACTAAGAGGAAGAGATGCACATACACATGCACACAAAAACACACACATATGTACAAAGACCACATAAGTTTTGCTTTACTGGCAAAGCTGATAAAAAACCTGAAATGTAAATTAAGTCAATAGAAAACAATATGAATTTTGAAATAATTCTCTCTCAGTGTACACCACCTCCTGCACCTGGGAGACACAAAACCCACTCAGATCAACCTCTGTGCAACAGACAACCCACCCCCATCTTAATGTGGTGTCTTAATCTGAATTACAGAATCCCAGAACATTCCTCAGACTTCCCCCAGTCACACAGGACACTTCCGTTCTGAACTGTGCTGAAAACCAAACCAAAACAAAAACATCTCAGGCACGCATCATTGCCCTAACAACACTTTATCAGGGTGGGACCTTAGATAAATCCAATACACAATATGCCCAAAGCAACTGAGGTAACTTAAAATCAACAATAACTTCTAGTTAACAACTTTTATTTTAAAAGACAAGGAACCCTAGTATTTTTCTCTCTCCTAAGAAAGGTAAAAATAGGTTTTAATACTTAAGCTAGGTTAGCTAGGGAAGTGTCGCATATTTTTACTTTTTCCTCTCAAAATTTGTTTTCTTATTAGACTTTACTTGCCCAAGTCCAAATCCCAAAAGTTTCTTCATAACATTGGAGAGAAGGTTCTGGCGAGTTTTCCAGTACAAGCTACAATTCACTTCTACAATGATGATGCCGACTCTGAGGAAGATGAAGAAGAAATCAGTTCAGCCTAATAACGAACAGTGGTCAGCCTTCACAAACACAAAACAAAAATTAAAAAATCAAGAGATAATAAAACCTGTCAGAAACATGTGGGCAAACATCTGACTGAACAAAGAAATACATCAAAGCTCAAAAGAAAAGTATTTGTAACTACCCTACCAAGAAGAGTGAGTCAATGCAACTGGAAACCAAGAGGAAATCCTTCTGTGTTTTGAGAGACTTTTAAATAAAACCCTGAAGCTGAACAAAAGATTATAAGGTTTAAATCAATTTGGTTTAAGTAACATGGATTAAGAACATTGTACTTACTCACTATTTTATTTTTCACATTAAAGTTCTGATAAAATGAAAATAGGATTGATTATGAGACAAAGTAATATAACGTACAGCCCCAAAATAACCTGAAGGCTTTGAAACACAATGTCTGAACTTAAGCAAGAAAATGTTTAAAATGCAAAGAATATTGCTTATTAGCTCCATGGGGCATGTTTATTCTGATATAAATGCTGTATGCCAAATTGACCTAATCCATTTCCAGTATAACCCCCTGTCAAGACAAGTTCTAAATGACAGTCGTGATATTTTCTGGGATCCTGTCATTCTATTATTATCAGATTTGCCCTTTGTAATCAGGAAAGTGCCTTTTTGTCAGGAAATGTCAGCCTTGATTAAAAACTATGACATAATTTAATGACACATTAAAACACGCATTATGTGCTACCTTCTTGTCTTCACCACAATATTCAAGTCTTATTTCTGTAGCTTAGTGTGCTTGAATCTATGATTTTAATACAACCAACCTACTGTTGATTCCCATCTAGTGGGGTTTGGATGTGTATGTTATTACCTTGGTATTTCTTTTAAACTGATGTTCAGGAAGACTTAAGTTACTAATTTTCATAAGCATCTTTATGTTATGTACAATGTAGACACATTTATTCCAACAGTGTTATTCCGCTAGCAAAACCTGCTTTTTCAGTACAATTTATTTCATTCAGAGAATTGGTATAATCTGTTCTGGTTAACCTTTTGTTTGCATAAATTGTATATGCTCAGAGAGTTTGCCAGTACTTGTCTTGCTATGCCAGCATTTTTTAGTTAGCTCAAGGATTAGCTATTTGGCCCCATTTTGCTTCAGAATGATTATGTTTCAGGTATTTTATCTATAACCAAAACTGCCATAGTTTCCCCAGAGACAAGCCAAAGGCAGAATCCAAGATTCCTGGCCTTTTCTACGCTGCTGTTGGTGGTATAGATAAGGTCAGACAGTTGTGAGAGCCATTTTAAAGTGTGTGTCAGGTCTCCCTTTTAGTACAATGTACTGTCAAACAAAGTGATCGTGTTATAAATTGCAAGTCTAGTGAATTAGGATTCCAAATGAATGAACATATTAGAATGGAGGATATTTTTTAAATCTCCATTTACAAACTAAAAAGTGGATCTATTAATTAAATTTACACAAGGAGACAGCATCCTACAACATACAGAATCACAAGAACTAGTTAAATTGTAAACCCTGACGTGACACATGAAAATTCAGCTTTTATATTTCACACATTCATCATCTCCACATCTTCACTTCCCAACATATGGAACTAAAATACAGACATTTTAAAGGTCTTTCACTTCTCTCATAAGACATCCTAAAATTATTTATACTACAACTTCAACATTATTCAATCTGTAGCACAAATAAACAGAAAAGCATCCAAGATCACTTAACAGATCAGCAATGACATTATCTCCTACAATGGTCAAATTACTGTACATTAAGCCTTAACTTCTTCCTTGCAAGAAGCTCTAGTCTCCATTAAAACTGAGTTAATTCCCGACATTTGGAGTTCTGCCCTCACCTCGAGTCCTGAGCAGGGATTTTCTCACCTTTTAAGATACCTCTGTGTGCATTCATGCTGCCATTTTAACCTGTGGTAGGACACAAACCAGCCTGGTTACTGCCGAATTGCTCAGGCCTGCATTGAGGATTACCAGAATCTGGAGGGATGTGTTGAGGGAACCACCTCCATCGCCTGTGAGAACGGTGGATACCACACAATCCCCGCACAGCGCCGTGCTCCCTAACACACACACTACACTGAAGAGCCATTTGCCTTACACAGATGCTGTCACTATTTAAGGATCATCCATGATGTAAAAGGAACATCCTGTAGATCCTTCCTTGCTAATCCTTACCTTTCTGCTGAGACCATGCTGCCTGCTGCTTCCTCCTTTACCGCTTCTCTGCCCGCCCTGCAGACACCCAGCAGTGGGCTGCCGTTACTCTGCAGAAAAGCATCAGATGAGACCAATGCATGCTTGCAGACACAGGTGCCCAGCAAGACCTGGTGTTACTGTTGTTGCAGGACAGCAACGAGGAATTGCTATCTGCAGGACCACATGACTTAAATGGAGGCCAGCTTCAGTTGCAACTGAGACTGATGCTCCTGCATGAAGGAGAGGTTTTGAGCTGGAGGGATTAGCACCAACAGGTGGGACCATGTGTTGATGCTGAGGATTGGTTATTAATGCCAGACAGAAATCTTCCAAAGTTCTATCTGAAAACACAGAAACTGCAGCTTGGATGACCAGAAGTTGCCGTGTTTTCAGAAAGACGGAGCTTTTGAAGATCTGTGTCTGGAGTTGATAACCAGTCTTCAGCATCAACACATCATTTTCCAGGTGCTCATTCCACTTGTGTGGAGCATTGTTACCCTGTCCTGTACTCTCAATAGCTAGTAGTTAAGCAGTCTGAAGTGGCAAGTGGCTCACTAAGATCTGTGAAAGAGCCTCCTGCACAAGCACCAACAGCATGCCAGAACACCGCCAGGTTCTAAGTCGATTTTTGGTTGGCAAAATCAACTGAGTATTTTGTGGAATGGAAAGCGCTGGTTTCAGTGTACTAACTGTTTTTCAAAAGTGACGGTAAAGAACCTTTGGTCAGTAGAAGCAGCTTCTGATGAGGTAACTAGTACAACAAACAATACAAGAGAACAGATACAGTGTAGACTGTGGCCAAACATACTAACAGAACTACCACATCGATACTGGATGGGGTATCACCTGCTCTACGTGAACCTGCTTTGACAGGGGATTGGACTAGATGATCCACAGAAGTCCCTTCCAACCCTGATCATTTTGTGATTCCATGATCTTATTCCAAGTTTCCTGTCCAGGCATAATCTGAACATTTGGAACTTGTCCAGAGTTCCCAGACCTACAGCAAACCAAGTAGGACAGCAGGTCCATTAAAAATATTCCTAGGCTGAAAAGAGGAGCAGTTTTAGACAAATGCTGGAGGTTTGGAGATCCCAGACAAGTGGCACTAAATAAAGGCAGATTGACTACCCAGAATGCGAGCCTTAAGTCTGCTGTATCCTAGAAAGTGATATCCACACTTGACGTGAATGCACTAAACAGAGGCGGGGGGGAAGGATGATGAAGTATATAGATTAAACAACAAAACAGATCAGAACTTTTCAGTTTGGAAGACATGGTTGAGTACATAAATGTAGTATAACATATTGAGTGGCTTGGAGATGATGGAGAATGATTGGACATCAAATGAAAATAGTGGGCCATGACTTTAAAACAAAACGAAGCACTTAACCCAACTTGTGATTATGCTGTGATGTCATTAAAACTAAGAGTTTACCTACTTACAAAAAGTAAATAAAAGATTTTAATAAGAAAAATACAAAGATACGACATCTGGCTTCGATGTTTCACATTGTTGCGGGCTGGGAAAGCATTCTGGGGAAACACGACTAGCTTCTTGCCCTAATCTTTGCTCTTAGTATTATAGCAGGCACTATTAGCCAGTGTTGGAGGCAGGATATTAGCTATGCTTATCTTTGGTCTCCACAAAACAGCCATTTTAATGCCTGTAAATGGGCTACATCTGGGATGCATCAGAGGTAGATTTAATGACATAAGCAAGTCCTGTTACAAATCTACACCTCTGAAACAGAAAAAAAAATCTTAAGTGTGTTCTTTCAGACAGTAGAACAGACACTGTTACTAGAAAAATACAATTGGATAATTAACAACAGTCTTACCAAAGGCTGTTAGAAATAGCAAAACAAATCACCTTGCGCACCTGCTGAGGACTGACAACATGGCATTGGCATAAACTGATTGCATTTCTCAGTCTCTGCTATACATTCCTTTTCTTTTCCCCTGTATTATAAAATTCCATTTTCAAATTAAGGTAATATTACTGTAGTATTTAACAGATTGGTCACATTTAACTATGGTCATTAGAGGAAGACAAAACTGTGTTACCCTTTTCCCATCAAGCCAGCACTTTTTTTTGTCGAATAGCCAACTGACTTTTCATGTTCCAATGTCAATATACTCTTATTTGCACACTTAAATAAAATATCATTGCGATCCCTTACCAGTTTGTTAATAATTAAGAGAAGACAAAAAGTGAACTAACATAGCATCTCTGTTATTCAACTAGCAGTTAATTTTCAGTTTTCATTTCTGGTTTGTTACTTCATCTGCAATTTGACCTTGCTAAGTTTTCAGTGACCTTAGAATCATCCATCATTTGCAGGAAAAAGATAACCAAACATCCCCAAATAATGAGTTTATCGTGAGCTTACTACTTCAAAGACAAGACTAGAAACACAGCATTTTACAGATTAAAGTGTTGACTGAGGATATCTGTTCCACAGAAGTTCCCTTCGTAGTTCAACAGCTGTAACATTTCCAGCAAATGCTACCTTTTGATTTCCATTGTCTAAAATTATGATAGTAAAAGACAAGTTAATGTTCCACTGGTACGTGAATGCTGGAGAGGTATCTAGACAAGGTCTACAATTTTATATTTCTACTGTATATATTCACATGAAAAATCAAAATTAAAGCATATTCATAAAACAGTCTTGAATTCTTCTTCTAAGCTCTTTTAAGACAAGCTCCTGAAGGATACATATAGCCAAAGGAAGCATATCCTTGCTTGACATTAAAGTTTGCTGAGTGCTCCTTCTAAATACGATGCAGTACTAATTTGGCTTAAGAGAAAAAGAACTATCACAGAACTATTTTTTTTCTAAGCTACATTTATACTGAGAGAAGAACAGCAGTAGCAGGACTAAATTGCCACAGCTCAGAAAACGCAGTCTTCACAATAGTGGTTTTATGAGCTCTAGAGACAAAATCCATCAAATTCACTGAAACATCTACCATTTAATTATACCCCACATAATCATGATTTCCAGACTGTGCTAATCTGTCAGCTGCTTTTAGCAGATGGCTGAGAATTAAGTTGATACACAAACTGCACAGCATACCAACAAAATTTACTTTGGTTGGCAATCTCTCTGTAAGGAAACTGGCAGAACAAGACTAAATGCTTCCAAAGCTTTCTCCTCAGAATACGGTTCAATTCATGAATAGAGGGACAGATACAAAAACCCCCATTCATCTCAGTTGTTTCAGAGCTGACTGGAAATCTAACAGTACAGCAGCAAGCATTAAACATTTTAGCCACTCAGACTCCAGTGCCTGTGGAAAAGGTGCATTACAGAACAAAATATATTTACACAAAATCATTTATTAAGTATTCTGTTGTAAGTCATAAATACTTTATCATTTACACTAACAAATGAAACTGAAGTCCATAGAAACTGCCTGCTAAAGAAATCATGCATTCAAAAAGTCTTTTGCAAAAGAGCTTTAGAGATGAGATTCTCATTGTACCTGTAGGTGGGAGCTTCGGCATGAATGCGAATTAAGTATTAGAGAAACACTGTATTAGGGCAAAGATCTAATAGCTTCATATCACTCTTCTAAAACTGATTTGCCAAGACATTGATTTGTTACACCCTTCTGGGACAGAAAGCTGGAGCAGGGGAGAAGACAGAGAAGGCTCAAAGACTATTTAGATTATCTCACCATTAACTCCATTCTCACACCGAAGTTTTGTCAGAGATGGAAAGGTCACTGTTTCTGCAGTTACAATCGCTTCTCTTCATTAAGCTATCTTTTTGGCCTAACTTTGCCTGATCTAACTTACAGCAACTTGAGGCTCACTAAAAAGAACGACAAAACCTGTTAGTATTACTTTACCACCACCATCTTTCCTTGGATACACTTTACTTGCCCTTGGTGGCAGAGCTTAATTTTTAATGTTTATAGACCATCTAGCACAGCGATGTACCAATGAATGACGAGTCCCAGAAACAGATCTGTACTATGGAACTAAAACACACATGCATTTTCCCTGCTACTACTCAGAAAAGCTTCAGGCATACTACCTGCATTGCAGGCAGCAGGAACCCTCCCAATTTGGGTCGATTTTTAACTTTACAGAAACGTTGCCTGCAGCAACAGTATAAACATTTAATATTACAGCTTTCTGATTTATATGGACGGTCTTTGATTGTACTTGCTGATACCTGAACTTATACCTAAAAAAAATCTAGAGTAATATAATTTGTTACTCACATTTTAGCCCATTCTCCAGCCTCAATCACAATCATTATTTTAAAGACCATCAAATCAAGTTGATAGCATTCCATAGTATGCTCACAATATTTTTAAGATGGCCAGTACACTTCAGAATGCTTTAGGCAATAGCAAAGGTATACCTGCATATCTCAAGGAGAAAGGCAACTCCGTTTTACTACTGCTGATACAAGTTCTTTCACTCAGCATTGCCTCCTGCAAGGACATTGCTTTCATGCCTACAAACTGAAACAACATTGGAGATGCTGTGTTTCTTTTTCTTTCCTTTTCTTATTCCGGTCATCCTATCTGTCGGAACAGTAAACAAACACACAAAATTGTGCCAACTTTTCACTCATACGTGCTTTCATATTTTACTTCACGTTTCATACCTTTGAACTTCACAACGGAGCACTGACCTCTTTTACTACAGCTCCCTGCTGATCTCAATTAAAGTGGCAAAATACTTCTATTAACGCTTACAATAAAAATGAAATTATGTGGATGCACAAAGAATTTAGCTCTTCTGCTACTTCATAGGCATACTCTGTAAGTGCACCGAAGCCTCCAAGCTTATGGCATTCAATACAGTGCAACACAGAAGACCGAAATCCAAGGTAGCTTCCCTTTTTAAACCATTTGTATGACTCTATCCCCAAAGTTTCTCTTTCAGTACTTTTCAACTTCAACATCATAAACACGTCACCTGTGTTGTTACTATCCTCCCCTTTACAGCTAAGATGGAAAGGAGAGAGACATACTCTACCATCCTGACACAAATTTGTTGGCCACAGCTCTATTATTTCCTTTGGCATACAACCTTCTAATTTGAAACTGTGCACATTTGTTATTTTTTTATGACACGTTCACATATGCATTCATCCAAATACCATTTGGGGGGGACCTGTATCACCAGATTACGTTTATAGCAAGATGTGTAAAATGTCACCAGTCTCCAATATGATAAAAACTGAGGAAGAATCCTAGAAGGTGCATTAAAAAGCATGGCTGAAGTTTCATCACTTGGTTTATTTCAGACCAACTGCATTGTCCCTGCTAACTCTACTGCTTACTACTGGTTGTGCTATAACAATACACTATCCATAAGTCAAGGGTGAAAATGGGGCCAAATTTTGGCTTTTGCCTTTATTTATTTAGTTTTTCATCATTCTCCGAGAAGAAAGGATACCTGATATCCAGGCTTTGAACGGGGAATGTTTTGTAAAGAAAGGCAGTACTAGCAACACAGTTCAATCATTTCAGCTTTGTTTCTGTTAATATCTAAGGCAAAATCTGTACAAATCACACTACATAACTATAAATATACAGCATGCTTACAGCGATAAAGGCAGAATCTCTCTTCTCTTTGCCGGCAGAGTTGCGTATCTTTTCCTTAATCACAGTCATAGGCAAGACCGTGAAATGATGGATCTCAGAAGCCTGCAATTCCCTACAATATATTTATTAGCCCACATACGTTGTGTTACCTGGTTTTATTTTGATCACAGAGGCAATTTCTGAAGTGTCAAACGTTACGCCTAAGTTGAAGAAAAGGTCACTACAGTGTCTTTGAAGCACCGCTACACAGCAGTGACAGAAAAGCAAAGACTGAGTTTCATGCCTGCAAGTTTTACTTAAACAAATGGCCCCGGTCTGCCTGCTCACTTAGGTGCCTCTGTTAGTTTTCCCATAATTGTGAGGTCCGCAGTTAAATGAAATGGCAGATTCATCACTGATACAATCTTTGTCCAAGGTTTACAGTCATTTAATTTGTTTGCTTTCAGGGCTCGAGGCCATTTTCCAGTAGCTTTTCTTTATCCTGAAGGGATTTGGGTATCCTTAACAGGAGACTAAATTAATCCTTACATCAAATGATAGCAGAAATGTGGCCTTCACTCACTGTCAGTTTAGAATTAAAAACGAAATTGCTTTCTCAGAAAACAAAAGGAAAACAGAACACAGGCAGAAATTACACAGAAAAGATTACAGTCAATACTTCTGTGTCTACAAAGTGCTTAGAGAATTGACAAAAGAGTAAATACATCTTCATGTCTGTTGATCATAAAATCTTGAAATCACCCTATGTATGGGTGTTTGAACACATAAAATTAATAGAAAGGCAAAATCACAACGGGACAGAAATAACTGGGGGCAAACTAAAAAAACAAAACTTCACAAAGAAGTCTACAACTATCAAACAAACAAACATTGTACTAACTTACAGTCATTAGGCTGAAGTACAAATACTCATTCTTATGAAATGCCCCTAAACAACAACACACCTAACATCTACTATTTCGGAGTGAAACCTTGAAAGGCATTTTTTTTGTTCATTAAGAAGGTATTTTGCTCCTACCCATAATACTGAGCATATTTTTTTTCCTTCAAATACAGGTGGAAAAAATAGCAAACTGCTGGAGTCTAGAGGATCAGGAAACTACAAATTTCATACTCATACCACATTTATTATTACCAGGTCTTAAGACTTCCCACAGCAACTGATGGCTCTTTTGACCAATTTCTGAAGAACTGGTATAAGATTCTTCACACGAATTTCCACAAATTTCTTATTATCTTTTAACAAAATAGTGATATTTTTAACTAAATACTCTGCTGGTCAGAAGTTGGCTTATAGACCTAAAAGCAATAATGAGGCTCTATTCACTGGTCTGTATAACCCAACTAAGTAACTTGGACTACTGAAGATCATGGGATTTGTGACTCTTGGAAGAAAGGAAATTGCGTCCCTGCTCAACAATGCATACATGAAAGAAAATTCACTGTTTAAGAGACATCTGAGCCATCATCATAACAAGTTACCATGCTTTGTGCTATAACCTAAACTATAATAACATGGACCTCTGGGTTCCTCTATTTCCAGAAATTTCCTTGAACTTAGTTTTCAGTGTACTTAAGAATGGTTAAAAAACTTGCAATTTCAAAACTTGTTTCAGAAAATCTTCACAACCCAACTTCCTTATTTCTTGTTACTTTGACACACCCATCAATTTGGGGAAAAAAAAAATCAACATAGTTTGCTGAGTAAAGAATTGTGTAAAGAAAAATGGACCACTGTGCACCCTTACCCAGGACAAATATTACAGAACTACAGAAAAATTGCTAACTTTAAACAAGTAAAAATTAGCCACATTTTATTAATATTTACAAATGAAAACTGTATATTTACAATGTAAACACTTCAAATTAATTTAACTATTTAAAAAACAGCCCCAAGCCTTTGACTAGCAGAATACATTTTCTCTCCCTGAGTTCAATGGGAAACAGAATTAAGCTACATTGAAATGTGATTTCTTTCGCTCTTGAAAGAGATTTCTGCTTGTAATTTCCACAACCAACAGAACGCCATTTTAAGCTCACAAGAACAGTTAGATAAATTAATGTGGCATTAATTCTTATACCAATGCAGGTTATTAAGGTACACATGCATAATAATAAAATCAAGCCATCTCAATGAAATGTGTTTACATAAATTTAGTCAGAAATTCAGAAAAGAGAAAAAAAAAAGCTGTACTCTACTAGCAGAAAGAGGCTTTTGTTTAGCTTGGGGAGGTTTTGATTTTCCTTATGTAACGCTTCTATTAATCCTTTATTCAAACAGATCTTAATAACAACTATCTGCTATTGCAGACTCTTTTTTCAGGAAGGAAAAACATTCTGTTTACTTCACTGATGGGAATATCCCTCAACGCTGGAATTGCTTCTTCTTGAAATTTCTTCTGTCGCTGCTTTTGTGCATAGTTATCTACAGGAGACAATGAGAATATTCCATGTATTAAAGATTTTTCTTTCAAGAAATGTTGTATGATGCAATAACGTATAAATTTAGCTACTATAAGTGATGCTGAAAACCCCATCTTGCTGAGGTATAACGAGATGGTCACCAGAAACGCTTTACGTCAACACACACTAGCAAAGCCCTTCAAAAAATCAATGCTACCCCCCTGGCAAAATCACTGTCTGGGACTTTGCTTGGTTGAAGATGCTGTACGACATTAAACCGTAACTACCCAAAGATAAAAAGAACAAACAGAAACCTCCACAGTTAATAGCTCAGTCTGGAGTCTGAACACTTTGTACTAGGATCTCCACTGAGAGATGCTGTCCACCCTCCCTTTATCTAGGCTGCTTGTTCCCATCACTATGCAGCACCCATTCCTATAACTTCAGCAGTCTTAGCAATAGTTAACTTTCTTGCCAAATATTACAGTCTGCATCTCTTCTAACAAAAATAGCCACCTGCAAATAGTGGTGGAATTCCTCATGTGGAGGAAGATGCAGCTGCCTGGAGAATACTGTGTATGCCTAGAACCGGTTTCCTTGGCAGGAGTAAGGCTGTGGAAACGTTGAGAGAAAACCTGAGTAACAGCTTTTTCAGACAGGGAATTACTAACATATCTGATCAGGTCTCAATACTGCAGCATTCTCCTTTGCAATACCTCGACTCTGCACGCCTTCCCACTTCCGCCACTACCAGATAGATACTCAGCCCTTCTTCCCATGACACTCTTCACTAGTTTGTAATGCAAGGTACAGGCCTGGAAGAGCTTTATATGCCTAACCTCTGTTCCTCAATGTTGTCTGTTTTACTAAAAAAGTACACTTTTCTAGCTGGAAATCACTGCCACAAAACAGCAAAGAGGAAAGATTCAGGCTCATGGCTATCTTTTCACTCTGGTGCTTCAGTACTTCCAGTAACTCCATTTCTAGATAAAAATATTAAAATGCTTAAAATTTGATTTATACTATATATGGCTACATATACATATTTACAGAAATTATCAGTTAAGTATCAAAATCTTAAAAAAAACCCAATAAATTTACCTGTAATGGTATATGTGGAGTTAAGTGGAGCTGTACTCATCATGTTAATACCAAAAAGTAATATATAACCAATTCCTATAGCAACTAGTAGGTACACTGGCAAAGCAACTGCCCAGTATCTGAGGAAAAAGATTTTAAAAATTACATATCATCATAACAAAAGCCTAATGATATAACTGTTTTAATGTAGTAGCTGTATCCAGCACGAACGTAGCCAGGAGGAAAAAAAACAGCACCTCTGAATACGGACCCTGGTCTCTCCCACAAGATTACTGACGGCAGAGTCACTGTAGCTAGTTTGGTATAAACCGTCAAACAGATTCCTCACAGAAGGTTTTAATTTTTTTAATTACAGTTTAAAGTTTACTTTATTTTCATCGACAAATTTCCTGGAAACAAAATGTCAAATTTACCATAAGACATTCAAATACTATTTCTTCCACTGCACAAAGAAAAATTTTCCTCATAGCTACTTAGCCACATAAAATAATACCTCACAAAGACTACAGTCCTTTATCATCAGGAAAAACTGGATTAAATATAAGACCATAATTTAAAAAAAAAGTTTTGTTATTTGAAAATAATTAAGGATGTCTGATACTCACACATAATCAGGCTGAAGAGTTTAACTGGTTGAACTTACTTTTGAGGCCAGTATGTTAGTCCCAATGAGAATAGCCAAGTCTCAGGAACATATGCCCAGATAAGATACAAAACTGCACAAAAGAATTAAAAAGTCATAATAATACAACTGACACAGTTTTAGACTTCATTCCTAAGTTTTAGAGCAATACTTCCCTACTGATACATACTGAGACAATAGTTTGCTTTTACACTATGTAAACCAAATTAGCTCTACTAAAACATTGTAGAATATGCCTCTCGGACACAAAACCTGCTCAACATGAGGGCACTGTGTTATAGCTGGTTATATGTTATCATTTTTCTATTTGCTTTAACGTTTAGTTTCTGATTTTGTCTGTAGACAGAAATTATTGCACGTTGAACTGCAGAACAAATAAACCCTCAGTAAAAGGATGCCAAATGCCACTGAATGCAGAAATACTAAAGGAGAACATGATCATGCAGTAGGTCATTTAAGTGAAAGAAAAGTTGGTAGAATTACAGTGCTTAGATGGAACTGTTCAGAAAAAGTTCTGATTCTTGTTAATCATTTTCATGTTATCAAAACTGAAAAATTTTGCTCCCTCACAAGAAATCCAAAGTAAGGTTTAACACAACTTTAAGGAAACAGGTTAGTAGCCAGTGACACAACTTATGGAAGTGCCGTGGCTTCCTTTCTGACACACAGAAACCATCTCACTTTCTTTTCTACTTACTTCCTAAGGGTGAGAAAGACTTACAGCAGCATCCTGGTTTATTATTTGACTACAGTATATTTGCAGCACCTTTTCTTGTGTTGAAAAAGTGTCCTCACCCTCTTAGGCCTTGCTCCTGTGTAGGCATGCAAGATATCCCCAATGAAATGCTAAAACACCTGTCACACCAGCAAAGAAATGTTGGTACGACCCTAGGCATTTTCTCTTGCTGTTGACTATTTTTTTTTTTTAATTTTTTTCAGTATTTGGGTGGGGAAAGATGTATTACTACTAACTGCTATGGTTACTGAATCGTGACAATGCGTGCAATTCAAATAAAGTTACTACAATGAGAATGCAGAGAATTTTAAAAACAATTTGACTCCGTAATACTGTTGAAATCTCCATAATAAGGTTAAAAGGCAGACAAAACACGAGGAAATCACAAGAGGCAAGGACATATCTTAGCCCTTCATCACGCACCCTTACAACAGGCTGTGTGACACAATTCTGACCCTTTCCAGGTGGCCTGGTGGGAATTACACTCGCAAGCAAAGCCACGCTTTTCGGTGAGGCCCCCAGCATACTTACTGAAGCCAAACCACGATCCTAGAAAAAGGGCGAATCCATATATCGCCCTTTCTGGCAACGGGGCTGGAGAGTTTTCAACCATACCGGCCTCTTCCCTTTAACTTCGGGGGAGGGGGGAGGTGGGTGGGTTAGGAAAATACGGTCAGAAGCCGCTGGGGGGGTTTCCCGACGTTTGCCCCTGGGAACAGCCCAGTGCGGGAAGCGAGCCCGCCCGCCCGCGCGCCACCCTCCCCTCAGCCGCCGGCGAGGGTGGGCGCGGGGCCCACGCAGCCGCACCCGCCAACCGCCTCACTCGCCCCTCAGACGGACACGCGGGAGCCGCGGTGCTACCGACCCCCTCCCTCCGTCCCCCGCCCGGGGAAGCCGCTCTGCCTCCTTCCTTTCGAGGCCACGGCCTGGCTAGTGGAGGAAACCACACCCACGGCCCCCTCCGCAGCAGCAGGAAGAGGAGGAGGAGGAGCAGGAGGAGAAGGAGCAGGAGGAGGAAGGCGGAGACGCCCAGCCACGCCCCTCCCCAGCCCCCGGTACCGCGCGTCACACCTCCCCGCCGGGCCGCATCCCGCACATGCGCCGCCAGACAACCCCGCCCGCCCCGGGCCTGGCCTCGGCCGCGGGCGCATGCGCAGAGCCTCGTGAGGCGGTGTCAGGGGGAGACCACCGGGCGCTTGCCGCGCGTTGGCTCGTTCCTTTGACGTCAGGCGGTAACGCGCCAGTAGGCGGGGGCGCTAGCGCGCGGCGGGAGGGGCTAGCCGGGGGGTGGTGGGGGACGCCGGAGCCCTGTGGAGCCGGAGGGGAGCGGGGTGAGCGCTGGTGAGGGAGGGGCGGAGGGGCGGGCGCTGGGCGCG
>Ga0065711_1013247_pt1 | contig 19743 bp, 16 predicted proteins | sample Hoacrofraction12_FD_59098 | JGI IMG/M metagenome (GOLD analysis project Ga0065711, IMG submission 59098) | Hoatzin crop microbial communities from Cojedes, Venezuela - Epithelial fraction 12 v2 (version 2) | ecosystem: Host-associated > Birds > Digestive system > Esophagus > Crop | place... | reverse complement strand
CCCCAAGGAGCCCCCCACCATCCTGCAGCTGGCCCTGCTCCCGCAGGCTGTGTCCCCCCCAAGGAGCCCCCCATTTTTCTCTGCGGCCTGCAGACAGGCCGGTATCAGGTTCCTAACGCTGCAAGCCCTCCAAGCTGTTTTCCCCCGCCGCAGGCACCCAAAGCAGCAGAGCTGGGTAACAACCCATCCGCAGGCGATGCCTGGGACGCAGGGCTGGGGCTCTCCTGCCCGTCACCGAGGGAGCATGGCAGCAGTGAGGTCCGTGGGTACCGGCACCGCTGCTGCAGCTCTCGCGCTGGGCTGGTTTGGTTCTTTCACAAGGTCTTAGAACACGATTCTCTTTAGGACTGCAAAAGCTTTCTGAAGGCAAGACCCTCCTGTGCTCTTCCCATTGAAAATATGGTTGGAGACACAAGCACTCACAAAATGCCCCCACAATACTGAACCAGCACCCGGAACATGGTGGCACTTGAGCATCTTCACTGATGTTGCCAATCAAAGCAAAAATAACGCTTTTCCTATCCTGTCTTGTAGACGGTCACTTACTGCCCCAGTCCCTTCGTGCCCTCATTCGTGGCGTGAGGCTCTACTCGCTCTCCTGAACAGAAAGCTCTCGCTTGCTTTCCACTCCTATAGGTTACTCTGCTTCATCCCACCAAGCGTGTACTGGCACAGTGTGCAAAGTGATGCCAACATGATGTTTGTTTATCAGCTTTAAAATATTCAAGATAATATCAGGATTAATGGTGGTGTTAAAAAAACCAAGACACAGCACAGCGAAGGGGCAGGGCGGGGGCCCCAGCGTACCCTCTCCTGAGGGTGCTGGCATCAGCAATAAATGCATCAACACTGAGTCGGTGTTTCTCAGGGAAAAAAACAATTCATTTTGTTTACAGAAACAACTTTCAGGTTTCTTTTTGGTTGTAAAAAGTGACCTTTTGGCTTCTCCCTGTACCCTACCCCACAGGCTGGCGGGTGCAGGGCATCATTGCTTCTAGCTCAGGGCAGTGCAGAAGGGAAGCCGCAGTGCGGGCAAGGCTGCTGCAAGCTCGGCGGCGGCCCTGGAGGGGCTGGCCCCCCCCAAGCCCCCGCGCCGGCTGCAACCAGGGCAGCACACACCACAGCCGACATGAGACCCAGCTCTGCCGCCACAGTGAACACCAAACCCACCGCCTTGGCGCACTAAGACATCCCTACGACTGGCCCTGAAGGGTTAAAGGAAGGCTAAGAGCTTCCCTTCTTCCTGCCCTCGGCAGACGTCCTCCCCCACGATTTGCAGCGAGCTTGCTCGCATCTTTTCGGAATACCGTGCGCTCACACGAACGCCATCGCTCTTTGTTTCAGACACGAGATGACTCTGATGTGCTCCAGCAGCAGTGGGACTGGAACACTGTTCACCTCGCTGAGGCAGGGATCAAAAATTGGGCCAAAGTTTTAAGATGGAGAGTAAAGGGATATTCTCTAGAATACAATTGTCTGGGGAAAAAAAACAAAAAACAACAAACCCCAGTCACAGTATCTGTAATTGCTTGTTATTCCTTAAAAATAACCTCTACACAATTACAGATTCTCTGCTTCCAAAGGTGTCCAAATTTTTACTTTGTCCTTTCCAGGTAACTCCAGTTTCCCACTTCCCCAGCTCCTCAGACTCCATCACTTAAGACCTAAAAGAAAGTGAAGGGCCCTGTTTTTCCCCTGCTTCTCCACCAACATAGGATATTCTCATGCTAAGGTGGTGAAGGTGGGTTGTTGTAATTAAATTATCTCTCAGCAGTGCAAGTGTATTGCTTCCACCCCATTCTCTAGCTGGGTGATGCTCTCCTGATAAAAGCCCAGGCAACGGGTGATTATTCCCTTTTCCCTAATCATACCATCCATTCTGATATGGCTATAATAACGCAGATAGCTCTCATATCAGTTTACTGCCTCTCCAGCAGGTCTTTAGTGGTAGCACTTCTTATACTGACATGACTGTGCTTTTTGAGGCCACTCCTGATCCAAAAGCAACGCCAGCAACGCTGAAATACAGACTGATTTGTAGAGCTGAGACTACAGAAGACGAGCCCCTGTGCCAGAGCTTCAGCCACAGCTGCAGCAAAGCACAGTGCGACCTCCCTGCCGCACCTTTTCTGGTTTCTCAAACTAGAAAAATTCAGGTACACTAAATCGGTGGGTGTATGTTACCATTCATTTGCTTTACTAAAATATTATGATTGCTTAACAAATAATTATATCCTGTCGGTATTCGTTTTCTATTAAGACCTCAGTTAAAAATCTGACAGAGGCTGTTTTGGCTGGTGGCATCTCAGGCAGCTCAGGCTGGGAGCCGTCCCTCAAAGGGCAGAAAATGGCTCTGAACTGCACTTCTTCCCCGAAACCTGTCGCTGCAGGTGGGATGCTGCTGCAGGGAGAGGGCGTGCATCTAGGCAGCTGGGACCATCAGGCGTTTCCCCAGCTCTGCCCCCATCACGGCACGCATGGGATGAAGATGCCAGCGAAGCACATTTGCCCTTCTGAAAGGCAGCATTGCTTACACTTCAACTAAGGAGCTTTTTTTTTTTTCATTTTAAAGCCCTTTTTTATCATGTCAAAGGCACAAAGGACTTTTTCTTCCATACCCTAAAATCCATCTCAATTTAGAGGAGTCTTTCATGACGATGGACCAGCAAGGAAAGTATGCAAGGAATTTTTACTGATTGACTTAAGGTCACTAGCCAAGAAAGGGTGTCTCCAGCTTTGGATTAAGATATGGTTTTGATGTACTAGGCCTGGAAGGGAAGGTCAGGCTATATTTTATAGATAACCTTAATCTCATAAGGGCTCCCTCTCTTACAGTCATCAAGTCTCCTTATTACAAACATAATTATTACTTATCAAAAAAATGCAATGATTTATGCATACGCAACCAACCAACAATGCATATCGAACTCTTGCAGGGAAGTAGCCGGGAGTTCTTATCCGTACTTGGGAAGCGGGGCCACCCCTCTGACCGCTATGTATAACAGGTCAGCAATGTGTCCTCTTGTCAGGAAGGAACCAGCTACTGTGTAATCAAACTTACACTGACACCTGCTCTTAAAGCAGGACTGACATCCCTAAACCACTGCGCCCAACAAGTCTGTCACACAAAGTCACAGATATTTTACGATTATTTTCAGATTAAGTATTTGTGCATCTCAGTCCTTTAAGAACGAATTTCCTTCCAGCTACAAATGAGAAGCTTGTCATTGTATTTTCTTAGGTGCCACATCCCCTTATGGTACCACGAGACATGGTGTCCCCCAGCCCCCCAAGAGCAGCTCACTTGCTGCGTTTCACCCTCTCCTCTGCTCTCCGCTGGCGTGACTCACCCCCCTGCTATTCCTTCCCTGACACTCCCCGGCTAAACCAGCCCGGAGTATTTCTCACTGACAACAGTGATACTATTGCACAAAAGGCTTAGCTAAGGAGCAGGGACAGTTGCCCAAGTGCATTCCTCGCAATTAAAATTTCAAAACAGAACTACAATTGAGCTGCCACACCGACCTCACCCGGCTCCTCAACCCACTCGCACCGCTGCTGCCCTAATGGTATAACTAATGCTCCTGTGGATTCAAATAGCAATGGCCTGAGGGCTTCCTCACACCTGCCTTCAAACGTACAGCCCACAAGGTAGTGCCATGGCTCCCACATTCCTGCAGCGGCACGGCCAAGGCAGGACGAACACGGCTTGAAGAGTGGGAGATGGGAATCGCTGTAGGTAAGCAGAGCTGGAGGCACGAGCGGCACGGGGCGGCGCAGGGCATCCTTACCAGGACGGTGTGCATCCCCGTGTAGAGCCTGCTGAGGCACACCAGCGCCGAAAACACAAATGCTGCCACCAGGCCTAGTGCGAATGGATACTGTGAAAAGGGAAAAAAAAAAAAATACACACTTTACACCAATATCCTCTTGAACATCAGTATATATGAGCTGTACTTTCCCAACGAGATCAACGTGACCCAAGACAAGACCTCCCGTCGGCCAACGTGCAATCCTGCTGGAAGGTCCTTTCGCTACCCGTGGTGCTCACTTTTGCAAAGGTCTAGTCTTCGTGTGGGGAGACCTGGGAAATAGATGGTATTTGCAGAGTTTTTCTCCACAATATCCACCTGCAAAATCCATGTTAGTGCTAAAGACCTTAAGGAAAAAAAGGCACAGCACGCTGTACAAGTAATGCCCGAGGTTGAACCGCAGCCTCAGATCACCCGAGGGGAACGCGATAGCTGCAGAGTCTGACCAGAGGCATGAGCAGCAGTGCTCCAGCAGCGGGCTGGGAGGGGAAAATCAATGTCTGGGCTGAAACCGCAGTCCAGCTATTAGAGCAGTCAGGACCGCTCTTCCTTGTGACACTTAAGATTTAATCGTCTATTTATGAAGCTTTAACTAATTTAAGTTTTGCTTAATTCCTTCTCTGAGTTCCCTACAAACATAGAAAGAAGTATTGAAATAAATCAACATTTAAAAAGGAAAAAAAACCCACATTTGGTAAAGAATAAGCTTAACATGTTAGCTCTTAATCCACTTATTCAAATCCTGAAACCGAGTGGGCTGGTGGGCTCCTTTCAGTCTGTAAAGGACACATTTCTGAAAAAAATAAACCGACCCAAAATATGAATAAATAAAACTAATCCACCCGATTTGACACAAAGTCTCCATCTACTGCCGAGAGGCTGATGAGTGACCAGGGTGGCCACAGGGCAGCGCAAAAATATTTCTGTGAAAATTTTAAGCGTAACAACTCCTTTCTGACCCTTACCCCCCAGCGTACTGTAGCTCCCGAATTAGAGAGCTCAGGCTCGGCTGCAGATGTCACTCCCAGTTCATAAAACACTATTTTTTCCTCACTTCTCTAAGCCCTCAGAGGATTTACACCCACTTTATTCCCCCCCTCAGCAGGCAGCCTGGGAGCTAGTCCAGTTCAGTAATTGATGACTAGGACAGCTTTAGAAGATAGCAGCATAATGTACTGGTAGATTTTTCCTTCTTAACAGAGGCAATTAAATCATTTAATTATTTTACAGCAGCTTTATTGTTTCATGGCAGTTTCCAAGCAGCACAAGACAGCCCATGAAGAGCTGCATGTCCCACTGGTAGCTTATCAATCGAGGAGGAAGACAAAGTGCTGCTGACGGGGTCTTTTTGGCAAATCTGACACATGGGACGGATCTGGCCTTCCAAGGCTGATGGATAACCCACCTCAGGGCTCCTCCTCCCCATCCCATGCCACTGCTGAGCTGCTCGGACCAGTTACCGTATGGCTTCCAGGGAGCAGGAGCCTGGCAGCACAGCGTTAGGCACCACCGACCTGCCTGTTTGCCACTGCCCGCAGCGCAGGGGTGAAGCCCACTGATTCACAGCTGCAACCATGTGAGTCTGGAAGCTAAATTAATTCGGTGTAATTCAGAGATCTCTGTTTCTATGAGTTGCAGCCCCAGGACACCCCACCTTCCATCAGACGGGTGACCACCTTTTGTCCCTGCTCACACACTGACGTGGCGGGGAGGACATTCAGGGACCCTGCGACAGCGAGACCCCCCGGCCGTACTGCGAGCCCTCTTGGTTACATGGGTTTACCTTTGAAATACACTTGAGAAGGCTGAGAAACACGCTGAAATATGATGCAGCCAGGAAGTTATTATTGCTAGAGTACAGGAAACATGTTCGGATTCATAAAATGAAACAAAAATAATCATCATGGAGAAATGAGTTTCTGGGAAATAAACCTTTCAGAAAGATAAAAGGTTGAAGGTTTGGGGAAAATAATTACGAGATCGATCTCCCCGGGCATCCTGTAGCTCCAGTGCAGTGAAACTGCTGCTACTTCTCTGACAAACAGGCGCTCATACTGTGCTGTATGCTTTAGTCTAAAACAGGTTAGAGCCAGGGAATTTCCCAGGATGCTTTTCCTGCGTCGTACAACAACCAGGCGACACAGAGCTCCTTTGGTTTCCCTGGGAGCCGGCCTTTCCCAACATGCAGTGTTGGCTTGGTGGGCACGGGGCGAGCAAAAAACGTGGACGCCGGGCATCTCCTGCAGCAGAACTGCGGCTCCCTCCGTGGTCACCCTGCACGCGGAAACACAGCGAGGCCACCAAGCCACGGCAGGGCAGGGCAGGGCAGCCTGCCCGCTGCTCCGAGCGGGTTCGTGCGAAAGACGGGAGATTTCTGCTAAATTTCTCCTTGTGTCTATTATCGGCCAGCTCCAGGTAACAGCAGGGGAAAACACACATCTGTGAAAAGAAATACAGAGCTCCTCTGGAAGTGGCAACAGCTTTGGATTTGCTAGTTTTCTGCAGCTTGCTGGAAGCACAGATATGCTTATCTTTTTTTTCTTTGGTGTTTTTTTTTGTTTTGTTTTTTATAACCCCCACCTTGTACTGGTTCACGGTCGCAATGAGAAAGGAGAAGGAGATGGCGGTGGCTGCCATGGCGTGGGTGGAAGGCATCCCGTACTCTGCATCCGTCCTCCTTTCCAGCTTGACGACAGGTGGTGAGAGGGGCCGGGGCCACTTCAGGATGTCCTTGGAGACCTGGCCTATGTACATCACGATCTAGGGAGAGGAAAGGCCACGGGGCTGTCAGTCAGCACAGGCAATCCCCACTCAGCCCACCCAAGAACCACCTCTATTTCTGCGCTTTTTCCTGCAAAATCCACCACGCTGAGGGCAGGATTTATCCCCTGAATTATTAAAGGGTTTTCCATTATCCCAGTCAGCGAAGGAAGCGGCAGCTCTACTGCATCATGTCGTAACTTGATCAGAAGTGACACCAAAAGGAGGGTTTGCTGACGAGATGCATCAACACAGGATGGTGAGAGACGGACAGCTGGCTCCCACCCCACGCTAGAGAAGTTTAAGTTTCTCCCTATCCCTTACAACCCCTCTCCTGAATAGTGCGAACAGCCACAAGAGAAGTTTTTCCACCACCACCTCCAAATCACCGCCCTGCCCAGCTGCATCCCCCGCAGCTCCAGGCAGCAGCTCTGCCAGGGCAGCACCAGCTCTCCCAGTGCCAGCAGCTCCCTGTCCGCCTGCCGCACAAGGCACTGCAGGAGCCCCGCTGGGACGCACCACCAGCATGGATATTAAATAAAAGCCTTGGCATCCTCAGTGAGGCAGCAGAGAGAAAACTGGATGAGCAACATAAAGTACCAGTTCTCCTGCCTGACTCCCCAACAACAGGCTTTTGTGCCCTGCTTGGGACAGCAGAGGTTTAAATTAAGCAAGGGCTCCAATAATTACCTACTGAGCACTGCAACGCAGTGTTTTTGGGGAGAAATGTTGCATTCTCAGGCCACTGCAAGCAGTAGCAATGGGAAGCAGAGGCAAGAGGGAAAGCTGGCCAGCATCCCCGAGAGGCACAGCCCACCCAGCAGCTCCCAGGGCACCCAACGTGCTGACATCCTCTGCTCCTCAGCACCTTCTTCCCAAGGCAAAGGGCTCTCAGCATCCTCAGTGAGAAGGATGTGAATAAAAATCACCCTTGCTGTCTCTGGAGGATGTATTTGCTTTCTGTTGCCACCCTCCTCCCTTTGGATAGTGCAGCCAGACATATGCAAAGCAAGCTCTACAAACAAAACCAAACCTTTTAACTTTTTTTCTTTTTTTTAACATGAAAATTAGGTTAACTGACGTCTGCCATGAAAGCTCAGTTGCTGTGCGAGACAGCTCACTGTTCTGATTCTCACGCTTCCTCTAGCAAAGGAGGGGCCTTAAAATAACATCCTTCCCATGCTGGTGTTAGCCATATGCCAGAACAGCAACACGATCATCCGCTGCCACATTTGTCACCAGCCACATTGCATCCCTCTCTCCCCACCAGCCATCTAAAACATGGCTTCACACTAAAAGAAACACATCAGGATCCAGGATTCACAAATCAGGACCAGGAAAAAGCCAAAACATCATGTTCCTTCGTCCCCCTCTCTACAGCAAAGGGCATGCCGCAGGGACTGCCGGGCTTACAGCCAGCACCAGAGCCTGGAAAAGTGGCCGCTGGTGCCTTTGCACCCTGTATCCCTCATCCCATGAATCACATCACCACCTCATGATCAGCACCACCCGTGGCATGCCTGGCTGCTCCTGCTTCACCCCGATATGTGCCCTGATACACGGGGCATAGGGCAGTCAGCAAACACCCTGCCCGGCCTGCTCACAGGAAACAAAAGGCTCAGGGAACAACCGTCTTAAGGAAACTGCTGCTTGGGTTTATTCGATTAATGCCACCAGTTTCCAAAGGGATGCAGGCATATCTTTGGAAGTTAATTAAATTCCAGGGTTGAAAGCAAAACTACTCTTTCCAACAGAACACAAAACATTGCGGCTGCCGCTTCTGATACCATCTGAGAGGCAAGGTAGGACGAGCCAGTTTATCAGCAGTCCTCTGTAATAATGACTTCCACTTGTAGAAGTATTATTAGCAGTAGCACGTAAGAGCATTACAGAAGGGGAAATGAGTCATCTTTGGAATGAAGGCTATGCTAGGACTTCTCTGATGGTAAAAAACAGGCTGAATGCTGGAGGTGGTACGGGTAAGCAAAAATACCAAGCATCCTCACAACACCTTCCTGCCTGGCATTCCCAATTAAATTCCATTTTATAAAAACACATATTTTATAGACATGTACAGTAATGACAGATGAGACAACCTCCATAAAACATGAAGAGGAGTCCAGAATACATTCAGACTAAGCACAGGTCTCTGAAGCACCAGACCTTTGCTTTTAGCTTATCTGGGTGCTGTGCCCGTGGTTTTATACACAACGTCCTGGATTATTTGGCAGAAGCAGCCGTTGTGGGTGCGGTAAAACACCCTCCATCAGCGGAACTGGCAGGCTTCCCCGAGAAGGTGAAAGCTGACAAGCGCACCGTTGCTAAAAGGCACCCGGCAAAGGTGTTGCTGTGGTTCTCCTGCCTCCCCACACGCGGCTCGGAGGCGGCTGGAGGAGCACAGGGCTGCCCAGGCTCCGCGCAGGCTCTCCAGCTCCCAGCATGGCGAAGCCAGCAGCCCAGAGCTCCTGCCAGATCTGCCGGTGGTGGGCAAATGGGTGCCATCCCCGGGGGAGACAGAGCTGGGCAGGCAGAGCACCAGCTGGGAGCTGTGCAGCCCAGCCCAGCCCTGCAGCCAGTCCTGCCAGGACCATCACACAGCTGGTGGCTGAGATACCCCCCTGCAAGTGTGCCAGGCACAAGCTCCCAGAGCTCGGCCACAAAAAAAAACAGTAAGAAGCCACCATGGACGCGGTCACTATGTGACAAGTGCTGTGCAGAAACACACTTCCAGCATGATATTTAATTGCAGGATATCTCTGAATTGCACTCTGCTGCAGCTCTCATCTTCTGAGGATGGCAGGTATCGGCCTTCGTTAAGTGCCACATTCTCTCGTAGGCCACATTTCATTATTCCCTGACCTTATTTCTCTGTCATTTTGGATTTAGTCTCTAACAGTCCCCAGAAACAAAGCAGGCAGCCTGAAAGTTTTGACCTGTTATCAGCTTTTTTCAACCTAGCAGCTGAGAAAACCCCTGTAACATTGCGAACCATAAGCACAGAAGCACTGGAAAGGAGAAAGGAGATGGAGAGATGAGCACGGGGGACAGGTTAAAGATCAACGCTGAGCTAAGCCTCACCTACATTTGACTTGAATTACCTATTTGCGCAATGCCAAAAATCTTTGATGGCCCTGGAAATAAATTTAGCATGGGCAGAAATTACCCTAAGTCCACACCAGCAGGTAACTCGGGATTGCTTAGGTGACAAAGCCAAGCTCAGGGGACTGGATGACTTTGCTGTGATCTCCAGCCTACCCTAGGGAAGCCGAACAGCCCATTCACGCTGGCTTGGGACACGCAGGGGAGGGCAGGTTAAGGCTTGACCCAGCAGTGTGTCACCCCACAGCTGCTGACTGGCTGCAAGTTTGTGCATTTCAAAGTCTAAGGAAGGGTGATCCCCCGGGCTTCACCCCGCTCCCCTTTCTCCGCAAGGGCTGAGAAGATTTAGGGAGGAAGGAGGCGCCAGGCTCAAACCATACTAATCTACCATTTAAATAAAAGCCATTCCAAAAGTCTTCACATGCTCAGGGACTTTTCCACCTGATAGGTCTCCAGGCCCAAAGCTGAACGTTGGAGAGAAAGGTATGGCAAAGGAGAGAAACCTTGAAGCAAATAATTTCTTCATGCTTTATTGTTCTACTTGCTTCTTCCCGGCGTTACTGACATTTTTTGCCTACCTAGAGTGCTATATTACGGCTCTCAATGCTATCCTTCTCTGTTTATTTCTAGCACAGGCTCTCTTGCTCTCCATCCGCGTGATGCAGATCAACAAAATTTTCTGCAGTTCTTGTGGAAAACAGTTTGCAGACATCTTCACCATAAATAATTTGAATTTGCACATTAATTAGCACCTCTGTCTCTGCATGGGGAATTTGTCTGAACCTGGAGACTTTTCCATTACTGACGCAACAAAGTCAAAGCTGTGATGGCTTGTGTAGGACACAATTAGCTGAAGAAGATAAGTACACAGAAATGCACGGGAATTTAGTTGAGATTTCACAAAAGCCGATGGGAGGGGCATGACTAATTCCCTTCACCCTGGCAGCTGACAGCAGCAGCTCTAACTACCATGTACCTCAGACTGTTGAAACTTTGCAAAATGAAACTTCATTGTTTCACACCTGAGTTACACCTGAGTGTTGGCAAATGAGGGGGACTGCTCAGGCTGGCAGGGAGGGAGGGGAGCTGGAGTCTAAGGATGAGCAAAGGAAAACCACCACAGGTCAGCACCACCACCTTCCCAGGTCACCAGGTACCCACAAGCAGGGCCCAAACCTGGGCAGAAGCAAAGCGATGCTCTTGGGCATCAGACAGGACCGTACAGGGAGCCCTCGCCTTGAGATGCCCACCGTGCTTTCCGACAGGAACATTCTTTTAGAGGAGCCCGTGGGGCTCTGCTCTACCTCTGTATATGCCACTGCTACAAGCTACAGCTGTGACAATTGCCACGATGCGAGTCCTTACTAAAGAAGTGATGGCCAAGGCAAGTTGGACCATGACACAGGAGTAGAAGTGTGGTGGAGGAGTCACTAGCAACAACTATGCCAATGCATAACACAGGGAAATGCTGCTTTCCCTTCTGCATCGAGGTGTGCATACACACATAAGGACAAGCTGCTCAGATATCACTGCCATGGTGGGAACCCCCAGGAATTTACATCAGCGTCCTAATATTTGCAGCGTCACTTGACAGCAACATGGCACAGCACCAGCTGGAGATGCGGGGAATCAAGCGCATCACGCGAGCCCCTTCTTCCACAGCCACACACTGNCCCCCACGCTCCTCCCTGCCCCAGGAGCTGCCGGCTGCTCTGCTGCGGGCTCCCCTGCCGCTGCTCTGCCTCTGTGAGACACCGACCAGGCGCTTCGCCGATGCAGCTGAGCCCATGAGCTGTGCTCGCAGGCAGAGGAGAGCCCAGGGTTAGGCAAGGAAGGCTCTTCCTCCCCAGGGCTGCTCCTGCACTGCGAGATATTACCCACGTCTTCCTCCGCTCCACAATGAAGCAGCGAGCAGCCTGGCTTACTGACCCACGCTTGAAATCCAGGGTGCAGCTACCTGATCTGCTCAGAGCTGAAGCAGCCCCTGCTGTCTCTGCACTGCCAGGTGCTCCTGCATCAGCTTGGCACGCTGCGGGCGTGCAGGGAACGCGATGCGGCACAGGCTGCGCCGAGGCTGCCGTCCCTCCCGAGGGTCCCGCGCCTGTACCCGCAGAGGCTGAACACGCGGGCTGAGGCTGCAACCCTGACACACTGCCCTTGTGTAAGGGCATCTTCCTAACCCCCTGCCCACAACACCGTTATTTGGTTTGGGATTTTCTGAATTTGCAGTGCCACACAGATGACTGAAGCCTTCAGAAGTAAAGCCTTACAACAAATGCAAGAAGCATTTAAAAATGACTTCAGACTTCTTACTTGTACACACTTGTTCCCTTCTCAAAGGGCTTTTCTGTGCTGCTGTAAGCAACTTAAAAACCAGACTTTCCTCAGACTCTGGTGCCTATCAGTACTCCTGGGGCAGCCCAGGCTGCGTGAGGGTAATAGCAATCCTTTACAGCCAAGGCGTCAGGTGAAGGAAAGGCAAAGTCTTATTGCCACTATGGGTCAACAGCATTACATTTTACTACACGAATGCAATTAGCAGTTGCTATAGCAGCACAATAGCCTTTTCCTGAGGGTTTCATCCGACTTTGCTCTGAGTCATATATATGGTACATCTCCAAAAATACGCCCTCACCTGGGGCTTTGCACTGGCGTAAGGAAGACAAATCTGTCTCTGTATTTTAACAGATCTTGCTTTAGTGAACAACTCATGGCATTGGCATCCACATCAGTCCAGGTGCCAAAGCATTTCTCCCAACACCCGAGGGGGTTCCCTCTGGGGAGAGGGGCTGGTCCCTTCCCTTCCCTGTGGGCATCAGAGCCTCATAAAGTCATTTGGCTCTTTGACATTCACATAACTCTGGTATCGCTTCAATAATTTGAGAAGTGGTTTTGCTCACCTGCAGGCACTGGTTTTGCCTCACTATTCTTGCAGTCGCTGCGGGCAGCACTTTGATGGCAGGAAGCAGGAGAGCTGGACGCAGGTTTACCGCCACAGTGCGGATATGTATGAAGGCACACAGACAACCACAGCTGAGCCAGCTCTGTATGCAGAGGCACGGGAGCAGTGCCTCAAGGCACGGTTTCCCCTCTGGAACATCTCCATGGCAGCTGCCCAGACCCCGAATCTGGCAGGTTTTAGGGAACAGGCCCAGCGCTGCAGGTGTGCTGAGTGTGGCACATCCTCCACCACCCCTCCTCTGCCACAACCTCCACCCAGGGATGGACACACTCAACTGTCCCACAGGCACATGAAGATCAGGAGGAGGAATCCTTTTTGTACTCTGTAATATTTCAGCTAACAAAGGTGAACCAGAACGTATTTATTTTCAAATTCTGAATGTGCAGCTCTCTCATCTGCGCTACTGATCTATTAAAAGGACAAGATGAAATTCTAGAGAAGACAAGGGGTCAAACAGCATTGGCGACTTCTTCCCTGAGACTCACAGTGTTGCAGCCTGACTTTGAATCTGCTGTTTTGGCTCTGAAATAGAAACTCTATAACCTGGCTCTAGAAACCCTGGACTGCAATAGGATTTGTTGTCTTCCCAGAAAGGAAATTTACAGTTTGAAAGTGATGTTGCTTTTGTTTTTATCATAAGCACTGTGTGCTGATGGGAGTGACAGAGCACATCGGGAACACTGGAAAGAGGGGGGAAAAAAAAAAAAGGATGCACTATTAATAAACTGGCATTTGCAGGAGATTAGTCAAGCAGAAGCAAAGACTGTATTCGTGGTTGTCAAGGCAGGCGTGACTTTGATTCACCACACAGAAATTAAACGAAGCATCCAGTCTGCACTGTTCAGATTCTGTTCTCAGCATCCCCAGCTAAGGCTTAAGTGAGTAGATAAACACTGCCGCAGATAACAGCTGCAACTGCGTCCCTCGAGCATCACTTGGTTCACAGCAAAAGAGGAGCAGGGTGAGCATGTTCTTCTGGAGATACTCCTCCTACTCCCGAGCCAACGCCAAGAACTGAGGTTTGGCTTCAGGGAAAAAACCCACGGAAGTCACTGAGCAGCGCTGCTGGCCTCCCCCTGGCAGCAGCCCAGGTAGAGGAAGCCCCGCAGAGCAGAGGAGCCCTAGGCACCCCCAGCCTGGGGGCCTTAAGCCACCCTCCCATCGCACCCTGCTCCCTATCCCCTCCCCGAGCTGCCCAGCCGCTCCCCACATGTGGAGGTGCCACCGGCGACCACGAGGCTGGGGATCTCCTCGAGGCACATGTGCCTCACGGGAGCGGGCGGCTGGCGAGGGGAGCTCGAGGATCTGCCACCTCCAAAGAGGTCACTATTTTCCTGAAAACACATCAGTCTCGTGTTAGCTGCGCAGGAACTTTACACGATGTTTGGCAAGGATTTGGGCAGGTGCAACAGGACATTCAAGGCTGTGTTGAGCTCGTGGGATGCTCAAACACTTCTCCAAGTTGTCGCAGCCGTGAGGTGGGCAGCACGTCCAGGAGGCAGGTCTCCAGCCCACCACAGTGAAGGGCAGCAGGGGAAAGGAGGAGGGAAGGGACAGCACAGACAGCTTCTTAAAAAAGAAATATATAGATATATATAGATATAAGAGGGAGTACTTTGGCTCTCTCAAGTCAGACTTCAGAAAAACAAAACCAGAACAAGATCAAGAGAGCCTCATGTCTCCAGAAGTATAGCTGGCAAACATCCTAGGACATTGACTCTGTCTTTAAAAGAAGCCTTCAGACAAAAACTGTAAGGTAGTTGACTATCTTGTAATGGGTTTAAAACAGAGAAATCTGGGCCCACGTCTCTGGTAGCAGGAAACTGTTACACCTTGTAGTTTAGTGAAATAAAAAGGTTCTGATTTAAACTTCACCATAAATTATTCCCAGCTAGATGACTGAAACTCAGCAGTCTTGAACTGACTTCTGATACGCAGGGTTTACCTTAATTCCACGTCTCAGTTACATAAGCTTCGTTGGCACTTTTTGTTCAAGGCTAGAGCACAGCTACCAGCACATATAAAATTCTCTCTCAATAAACACTTCATCATGTTGTGCATTTTCTTTTACAGACCATTTATTTTTGTATTCTGACATTTTGCAGTTATCTACATGCCTGAATACAGTCTTACACGTTCTTATGCAGTGTAATATGTGACACTTTACAGAGTCTGACTTTCCAGTGACTGTGTTTATCAGCTGTTCCAAGCTTGTTTTGGTGAAATGTTGCAAAAGCCCAAACGCTAACAGACACATCGGACTCCCTGACGGCAGAGTTTGCTGCAAAGTGAGCGTTCAAAGCAGCGCGCAGGGACTCCGTGGCTGCACAGCGATGCCAGCGGCACCACCAACGCGGGTAAATTCCTGCTGGTTATTAAGCTCCTGGTTACCCTGACAGCCAGAGCTCAGGGCTCATCATTCCCCATTAACCAAATGCCGACAGCCTTTGGAAAACCCTTCCTCTAAAAAGTGAGCGGGGAAGCTGAACTGCCGTGGATTGACACCCAGGACCTTCTCAGACCCTTGGGCCCTGACGGGCAGCCTGTGGGGCACCGGGGGGTATGCCCGCCTGGCACCACTGCCGCCCAAACCCTCCTCCTTCAGGGGTGCCACCTTCCCCTGAGCCCACAGCTTATTGCTCTGTCGCACTAGCAGCTTCCACCCCTGCCCCGACAAAGTCCACGCTGGCCAGCTCTTCTTTGTACTGTATAAACTAAGGTTTTATCAGCTCGAAAGAGGTATGGATACATTTTACATTCACGCACCCTGAAAAAATAGAAAGAAACAAGTTTCCAAGCATGCTGAATAGCAAGCAGAAACTGTAACTGTTTTTTTCCAGGTCTCTACCTGACCAGTGAAATTTCACACTAAAATAAAGCTTTCAAACTGAAGAGGTGTGGAGATTAAAAAAAAAAAACAAGCTGGACTTTCACCTCTCGAGCCGAGATGTGCAGTAAATTTAAAGTACATTTGGGAGCCGGTTCCTGTGAAGTTATTTTCCATCTCCGCACTTCCTGGTTGAAGCAGCAAGAGCCGCAGGCATCAAAGCCTCGTCTGGGCAGATTCAAGGCCGTTTACATCTAAGAGCCGAAGCAGGGAAGTGAAGACACCGGGGCACTTTTGGCACTGACCTAGCATCTTGCTTGGATGTTGCAGGCAGTTATTTCCCTTGTCCAGCCGCAAAGGGAAAGGTAAAGCCTAGATCCCTACTGTGAACCCTCAGAGGAAAAGCTCAGTGGGAGCACAACGTGCTGTTTTAAGGTCCCAAAGCACCTGGATGTGGCTGCAGCCAGAGTTTCCCCAGAGCCACCCAGGTAAACAGAAAACCACGAGCAGCCAGGTTTGGAGACCCAGGACCGGAGAAGACATCCCAGGGCTCCAAGACCACTCCTCTGCTGCTGCTGTAATAAATTCTCCTTGTTTTTCTTACTGCCCTTCTACAGCTATTTCACAACCTTTGGCTTCAACCTAGCTTATTTATGACTGTCTTACGCATGTTTCTTGTGACTGTACATTTAAGCAGCTCCTTCCTTGCCCTGGTGTTTACAGCCAGCTCCATTCTCTCTCCAGCTTCATTTTGTTGGTGACTTCTCTAAGCTTTCACTCTCTGCTCAGAAAACAGCCTGTTCCCTAATCATCCCGGCCCTGCTGCAGTTCGAATTTATCTATCTTTCTCAAGTGTGGGTGACTGGCTCCGCATAAACTGTTACAGGTAAGACCCCAACTCTGTCATTTCCAACTTGCAGCAGAAACTCACAGGTTGAAGTCCCCGATTGCACAAGACATGGAGCACCACACTCTGTACCACTTCCGTTCCTCCACCGCCCAAGGGTAAGCCCACTTCTCCCGCACGGTGGTCCAGCCCCCCACGTCACGCCCACGCCTGCTGACCGTGTTTCACCAGCGCGTGCTCCAATGTACCCCTGTGCTCTGCACCATGCTCACAAAAGGGCGATTGCTGGTCCACCGTCTCTCCCTGCTGAAGAGCTTCACGAACAGCCGCTCCTCATCCCAAACAGTGTTAACAGGGAACTATGACTACCTCCTCCTCAGGGCTCTCCATTCCATATCAGCTCCTTTCCCCAGCTGGATAAGAGCCTTCTGCAGACCATGTCTGGGCACTGTGCTCACCCCTTCATGCCCTTCCCAGCCTTCTACTGGCAGCTGTTGTCAAAGACTCTCAGGCTACCTGGATTTTTACTTTTATCGAATATGGATGTTCTCAACCCCACACCACCACCCACGCAGAAACAGAAGCATTTCTTTAAAACTCTGAATTGCAGACAGCCTGCAGATCTGCACTGCTGTTCACTGCTGCGTCACCAGACAGGCGTCCTTCCAGTGCTGCTGCCAAAAACCTTCCTGTAAGTTAAAAGCAGAGCTTTCACACTGAACACCTTGACGTGGCCCATGCAGCTGAGCCGATTCTGCGGCGGCAGACGTGCCTGAGGTGTCCGAGACAGACCGACACCACTTACAGCACCACGAATGCTGATTCCTGTTCACAGCCTGCTCCCCAGCAAATGAGCCACCCAGCCGAGCTTGCCATAACATTAACACATAGCCTGCAGAGACATTTTTAGCCGTTTCACAATTACATACAATTAAAATGTTTTTAAAACTACAGATTGTCACAAGTCTGTATTTCAAACAGCTTCTCTTTTTCCCCTTTTCAGTACAAAAGGCAACTCCACTACTCCCTCAGCAACTGGAAAACTAATATGAATAATCATATCATCACATGCTTACATACTGTAATTAAACCAGCCTAGATCTGGCCAGTACTCAGATGGACTCCTTGCAAGGTAAAGGCAAGGCAAGTCTGCAAGAAAGGCATGTGAGGAGCTTTAAAGAGTCATTTTTTGAGCAATATGCAAACCCAGAAGGCAGTGACTACCAATTATCACCTTCTGTGGCACTTCTCCAGAAGCAGTAGGTGTACTCCTGGCCAAAACCCAGCTCTAATTATACAGTGTCCACCTACTTCTAAATTTCATCTGCAAGTTATTTTGCATGTTCTCTTTATAAAATGTATTGACTAGGGTTACTGGCACAGAAAACCGATACCTTCTGCCCAAGCACATTTGAAGCGTATGACCCAGTTCAAATTGTTTTTATTATTTCTCATCATATTATTTGACAAAAGACAGAATACTATTAACCAGAATTGACTAAGTCAAGGAGAAGCTTCACCGTAAAGAAACAAAGCTAGATATCACATCCAAGTTTTTACCAAGCTTCAATTTCTTAAATCAATGTAGATTGACAGCCAAATCTCCAGGGTCTGTCATCTGCCAGAGATTCTTTCTGCCTCCTTCCTTTGTTCTAAAACGGTCTTATTTGGGCAGCAAAGATCTGATCGATACCAAGATGAGCAATGGCAGCAACAACAACAGCCATTCCCAGATCAAAGTGCCTGGTTCCCTACTGGTTTTCAGTGCCAGAATTATTACATTATTCTGGATACCCCAAACCACATTTGTGAAGGCTGAAGCAATGCTGAAGCCTGTTAATTTGATAATGCTTTTGTAGTAGCAAAAATCAAAGCCTTTAAATCTTAGCGCTCAACAGAGAATCTGATACTTTTTTCCCCCCCAAGTGACTGCAGCAGCACCCTGTTTATTCCCCTGCAGCCTGCACACCCCCTTCCTATTAGGTTTATACCAATTTCAACCAAGCCAGAACTATATGAAGACGTTATGCAGAAGAAATTGGGGTAAGGGAAGGATTTCCTCAAGTGATGAAAAAAGATCCTTAAAATACCATGACACATTGGGAAGGAAGTGTTTTCCCAGCTGTTCTGTGCAAACCCTATCAAAAGCAGCTCAAACAGTTATTGGGCTGAAAAAACAAGTCAGTCCGAGATGTAGCAGAGATAGCAGACACCCTGTGTCAGCTAATGCCTCTCACCTCCTCTCTCCGCGGTGCAATGCCTCTGCTTCCTGAACACGTGAGGTACACAGGATAAATAATGTTGGCTCTTTTTTTATGTTTGAAGGGATTTTGTTTGTTTGAAGGGTTATCCTCACTCTTAAATATCCATTTGCTACAGTTACAGAATTATGAACTACAATTTAAATAAGTCATAGAAATACTTACAGACCAAATAATTATCATCCTTCTAGACACAGAGTGATCTATGTTCCAGTAGGTAAACGGAAGGAAAGTGATATAAAAAATCTCTTGGCCCAAAGCAGCTGAAAACTTGAACAAGTAGTAGTAGAAGTAGTTTTTCACAATATACTTCTGCGCACAACCCTGGAAATGAGAGGATTTAGAAAGTTTTAGTGAATTAGCAACTTATATCAAACATTTAAGATATTTTAACTATTACAGCTCCCAACCCTTAACCCAAATAACTTGTTCCAACAAGTGTCAAAAAATTAAGTTCATTTTTTATACTAAAATGAGGACTATAGTGATAGCTTAACTACATTTCCTGCAGATCAGACATCTATTCAAACTAACTGAGGGTAGCAGTCACGCTGACAAAGATTTTCAAGATATCAGATCAGTCTTTCCTCCAAGGAATCAAATATGTTTCATAAAAGGGTACTGATGCATTAATTTTGAAGTTTCTACATCCATAGATAAAAAGAGCCACCATCACTTTCAGTGGAAATCTGTTGAGATTAAAAAAGTAAACTGCAATTGCTGAACCATTTCCTTTAAAATTTGCCTCGTTCCACCAGCCAAAGTTCACCCTGCTAGTCCCTGAAATTCGCTGGCAGCAGAATCCCCTGCACTGCCCTCAACGCCGGGCTCCCCTCTTCCGACCCACGGCAGGACATTCCCGGGATCGCTGCGCTGCCGGGAGCTGCAGCCCTTCCACAGCAGCTGGCTCGGCTCTCGCAGCCGCACGAGCTGACCCAGGGACAAGGCTGCGAGTGGGCAGAGGGAAGAGCTGCCCCTGCCACCGCCAAGTTTTCGCTCCAACATCTTCAAATAAGAACCACCAGGTTGTCTCTTTGAACACTACCAGCAAGTCTATTGCAAACAGTATCAGGTGACGCTGTTTAGGACTTTGTTTATTCATTTTATGAAGCTACAGGTTTCACTTTTCTCTGGATTTGGCAGCTAGATGATTTCATTAGATGTACCCCACCGAA
>Ga0065711_1037529_pt1 | contig 19744 bp, 25 predicted proteins | sample Hoacrofraction12_FD_59098 | JGI IMG/M metagenome (GOLD analysis project Ga0065711, IMG submission 59098) | Hoatzin crop microbial communities from Cojedes, Venezuela - Epithelial fraction 12 v2 (version 2) | ecosystem: Host-associated > Birds > Digestive system > Esophagus > Crop | place... | reverse complement strand
CTCTCCAGTAGCTCTTCATCTTTCTTGAACTGGGGAGCCCAGAACTGGACACAGTACTCCAGATGAGGCCTCACCAGGGCAGTGTAGAGGGGCAGGAGAACCTCCCTTGTCCTGCTGCCCACACTCTTCTTGATGCACCCCAGGATCCCATTGGCTTTCTTGGCACCCAGGGCACGCTGCTGGCTCATGGTCACCCTGTCGTCCACCAGGACACCCAGGTCCCTCTCCGCAGAGCTGCTCTCCAGCAGGTCCACCCCAGCCTGTACTGACCCAAAGGCTGATGTGGTTGGCCTGCACTGGCAGGGCAGGCTCCCTCCTCGCTCCTACGGTGCCTCCTGCGCAGACCGTGGTAGCCAGGCAGGATGAGGCCACCAGGCACTGCAGTCACAGGGTTCTGCCACAAGCAGCCAGAGACTGAACAGCGCGTTCACAGATGCCGACGGGCAGCAGCTGCACGGGTTCCCAGGGCTCGGCTGCAGCTCTGCGGACGGGGGACGGGAGGAAAAACAGACTGCAAACACCAGAGTAACTCCAAGACCTTGACGGATGGATGAAACATTTTTATAGCTTCAGCCAGCTGGTGTAGGGATTCCATAGAGCAAATCTAAACACCTAAAGGAATAACTACCTTGACAAGTCAAAAGAAGGTAAATACTGGCCCTTCATAATGCCTCTGGTTTTCTGTGGAGCTGGAAAGCCAGTATCCCCCTTGCAGGAGGTGCTGCCTTACCTCTGAGGGAATTAAAGTGAACGTACAGCTGAGCTGCCTTCGTGCTGGAGAGCACCGGTGCTTTCTGCCACATGCCTGCGTCCGCAGCAGCGCTGTCTGCATGGCCTGGGAGCTGCATGGCGCTTAGCAGCAAGCAGTGCTACCCCCAGCCAGTGGGGAGCCGAGCCCCAGCCCTCCTCACCAGCCACACGCACCCGTCATGGTAACGGCTGAATCCGCTACCAACAAATCAGAAGCAGCAGAGATCACTCACCACTCGTGTGTTTAGCAGGACTCTGGTCTCAGGGTCAGGGGTGGCCCGCAGCCCACGGATGGGCTCCTCCACTTTCACTGTGACAGTGATGTTCTGGGAGCTCACGGCGTTCTCCGCGACAAGCACGTGGGTGCTCAACCCCTCCCTGAGGCCGCTCAGGCTGACCACAGCAAACCAGGTGTCGTTGGTCTCCCTGCCACAGTCCGCCGTCAGCGGTGCAACGGCCGCCGGGCAGGACCCCTCGAAGGGGAAGGTGTGGTTGTCCCCCAGCCAGCTAGCTGTCGCGTTCACCCCCGAGGAGAGCTTGACGACCAGGGTAGTGTGGTTGGATGGCAGGTAGACCTTGCCACCTTGAGGAGTGGGGTGGATGACACGCAGGCCTGACACCGAGGAAGCCACCCAGAAACCGCAAGACAGGTTGGTGCTGAAGACCCCGTTGTCCACGCTGGCTCTGACCGTGTAGCGACCTGGATGCTCCAGCCCCGCGTTGCGGGGGCTGATCACCGGGACGAGCTGCTCCTCGGCGTAGCGAACTCGGAGAGAGCACACGGTGCTGTTTATCCAGGCGGCATCCACGAAGCCATCACACAGGCCAAGGGCCCACTCTGAAGAGTTCGTGCTTAAGACGTTGGTTCTGTAAGGGGATGTGGTGCTTGGTTGGCACTGGAGGAGTAAGCCCAAGCCTGCGTTGTGCTGGATACTGAAGACATCGTCAGCCCTGACAAAAATATTTTCATTTCTGAGTGTGACCTGCAGAGAGAAGAAATAGTTTTGGATTAACGCCTCAAGTTACGAGCACTCAGCACCCAACTCCTGCCTGGGCGAGACAGCTGGATTTACGACCAAGTGGAAACCAACAGAAAAGCCGCAGATCCAAACACAGCATGGGGAGACATTTCACCGCTCCACTCTCCTTAGCCACCCTGAATCCAAAGTGCTAACGCAGAGGTCAGCTTTACGCTCTGCCTCCACTGTGTAAGTGCAGTGGGAACAGCCCAGGAAATCTGCACAGCCTTTTGACCAGCCGTGCCACTGCGACAGGTTGCTGCAGCGAGTCCACGGCTTAGAGCGGGGAAGATGGAAACTGGTGGCACGCGTGACACTGGGCAAGTCATTTCACTCAAATGGACTTCAGCATCTCCATCTGCAAATTGGGAACAATCCTTTGTGTACCCAAAGCACTCGGGAGAAAACTGCCCCACCTACTCACTGCTCACAGCCGCTAATCAACACTGACCAGATACGGGGAAGAAGGGCCAGCTGGTACTGTAAAGAGAAATTCCTTGATGAGTTCATAGCTGAGCTGGCTTTCGTTGTGCTGAAGGGGAGCGGGGGTAGGGCTGCTGGCAAGAGAACTGTTGGCACACTCGGTGGCGTTGCAGCAGTCGTTTAGTGATGAGCACCAATTAGTCAAACGACACCACTGGAAACCAGGAGGACATTCAAGCAGAGTCCAGTTCCCGTCATCCTGAGCAGTGTGGAACGGTTCTGTAGCATTTTTTCCCTCCTGGCAGTCTGGAAGAAGTGAAAGAGAAAGCAAAGATCACCATTCTGACAAGTTACACTTCTAGTGCACCTCTCCTTCGCTCCAAAATCACCATTTTTTTCCAGTTTGACTGACTTATGGCTCCACTCTTTGTAAAAACTGCAGCTGCAACACATCCTGATACTACATAAGACACATGTCCTCTTTTAGAGGAAAATTTCACAACGGCACAAAGATTGTTAAGAACAAAGTTAGTCTCCTTTCCAGTGAGAACGCACCAATTTGCAGTCTAAAAGAGATCTACGTTCAAGCAAAAGCGAGTCCAAGCAAAAGCAGAGTTGGCTTTGACATTGAAAACACATTAAGCAACTCTTCTTAAGTTAATGTTTCCATGTCAAAGTATCAGCTTTTCAGCATCAAAAAATATCCTTTTGTAACCAGCCAACCCTATGGCTATAGCAAACATTCTGCTGCAAAAGTAATTGTTGCCAAAACTGTGACTATTGAGCTGTTGTACAAGGAATAAAAAAGCCTTATTGGATTCTCTCATCCATCAGGAAGAAACGGGCTCAGGAAAGTGTTCCTGCTTGTTGACCTACAGGGCCAGATGGACCAGAACACATTCCCATTCGACATGTCATGTCTTCCCAGAGCAGCAAAGTACAGCTCAGAAGATTAATTCACTTCTGCACAGGTTCCTTACACTCACGTTTTCTCCGTGCATTGAGACAGGTTTCTCCCTCTATCAGTTTCTCCAGGACAACCACTTCTCCAAGGCAACCGCAGGTTGTCCAACCACGTCTGCAGATTTTGCACTTTAATCCCCTCAAAAAATAGACCCAAACCTCTGAACTTTGAAGGCTTCAAAGATTCTGCTTTGAAGACAGCAGGGCCACACGCTGGCCACACACGCTCAGTTTGACATGGCCCCGATGGCGTCAGCTCTAACAATACCAGGAGCGTTGAGAGGAGATGCCTCACCTTCTCCATCTATGGGTCTATGCACCTGGAACCTCACTTCAACGGGCTGATGCAGCTCCTGTGTCACAAACTCCAGCGCAGTCAAATACCCCTCGTGCCTGAACGCCAGCTCAGGGAAGACCATCACCTGCAAAACACGCACGGCTCTCACCCGCCCGCGGCTCGCAGGGCTCCCTCTGCAGCGGCAGGGTCAGCAAACCCTTCTTACCTCCACAGCTGGCCATGGAGCTGACAGCACGTCTTCTGCCACATCTGTCACAGCCTCGTGTGTGTCCAACTCAGGGTTTCCCTCAAAGAAGTTTTTGGCATTTAAGAGAACTCCTGTTTACAAAGGAAATATTTGAACAAAGCCCATGAGACTCAGCAAGGCCTGAAGCTGTTCCCCCCACCCTGCTCAGGCTTGCTCACACTGCACAGCAGAGCTGTAGCAGGGCTTCGACCATCAGGAACCCGTAACTCCAGCTCTACTGGAGAAGCAGCCGCTGTAACCCTGTCGTTTCCTTCTTCTCCTTACAGGTGTTTAGATTTGTTTCTCATCCTGCACAAGTCATGTTTGCTTCTGCAATTCTCAGCAATTTTGACTTCTAGGAACTCTGCAAATACGTCTCCCTTCCAACACCTCATGATTTGCTTTGAATTTCTGAGCATGAGGTGGACTCCCCACCCTCCCTGTCCCCCTGGACTTCACGGGAGATGTGGCCAGGACTAGCTGTTGGTTTCCACCAGCATCAAACACCTCTGGCTCATTCACAGCCAGGTCAGGTTCTGGGGACCGAGCACAATCAGCTGATGCTGTCCCTCCCACCAGGGCCAGCGGGCTCTCTTCCTAATGCTGGCTTTTCCTTCTTATCTAAATCTTCTCCCATATTTCATGTCCCTTCTGCTTCTCTTTCTCACTCCCTACACCACTTTGGGAGGCTGCACAAGCACAAACCTGCACAGCACACACCACATAAAAGCTCACCTAATGATCTCCAAGGTCCTATAGTCTTTTAAGTCACGAGACCCCAACATCTCAGAAACCACGGGATGCCACAGAAGGAAAGCAAGAGTCACCAAGGCTGCACCATGGCCTCAGATCCTGGCAGCAGCAGAGACTGCTCCAGTAAGAGAGGGAAGCTACCTCCAAAGCTCTGCCTCTCTGCTTCTACTGATGGCAAAGACTGGAGTGGGCCAAATTCTTCCCTTTGGGCTGAGGCCAGGTTTCTGAACGTTTATCAGCCAAGCCTCTGCTTGGAATATTGTGGTTGCTGCCAGTCCCACTCAATCTGGGCTGATGCTCTGGATGGCCACCTCCATGCAGCCCTATTTCTCCTCGGCACGTGCCAGCGAGCAGGACACCCGCCTGCCCATGATGCCAGCAGACAGCAGGAGAGCAGCAGAGCCCACCTTTTGGCTTGTACTCGCAGACGTAGCTGTGCTTGGCCATGCACAGGTCTGTGTTACACTGGCCCGTTGGGCCCATCCGGACACAGTGGTCAGCGTTGGACGGATGGGGTTCTCCTGGCAACCAGTTCTGACAGCTCTCCAGATTAAATCCTTCACCTCTTTGCTGTGCTCCAGTGCTTGCAAAATCATTGAATCCAATCCAGACATCGAGGCTCCTTCAAAAAAAATGGGGGGGAAGATATCAGGAAATCATGAATATTAGAAAGATCTGGGCCAGCTGCCATCTATGGTTCTCTATGAAAGCAATAACCTTAACAACAACAGCTTCATCCAGGTGTCACAGGCTGCATTCAACAGAGCCTTTTCGTTGCTAAAGGATTTCAGTACCCATTCTGCCCCCAGAACCTGGCTCTCCCATCACAGCTCCTTCACGGCACCTCATCCCGCTGTCTACCAACCCTGCAAAGCTCTGTCCTACGCGCTACAGAGAGACACCTGCCCCCCGATACCCCGAGGGGAGCAGAGCCAAAAGGATCCAGACAGAGCCATCCACACCAGCTACGGTGCAGCGGAGCCGGGAGGGAGCAGCAGCTCAGGGGTTGCTGCAGAGTCAGACCCTTGATGATCGCTGCCCCACCGCTTGAGTCACCCCGTTCCCAAAATGCCAATCTGATCGCTCACTCTACGAGAGGACCCAGTTAAAGGCTCCATCAGCACCACAGAGCTCGTGACATACTGGTAAGCACTGGTTCATGCCAGCCGCAACTGGTACAGCGCAAAGGTGACGGAATGATAACGAAACATGGCAGGAGCTGGCACTGGCTGGAGAGGAGAACCACGAGGTTTTATTGTGTTCAGAAATTCCCAGGACTCCCTGCACTTGCACGTCTTCTGCTTCCCCAAGCTGGAGCTGCTTCCTTCATATCAATATGTTTTTTAATAGCACCAGGCAGCCCGGCCTCCCCTCCCAGCAGGCATGGAAGAGGAACGGCCACTCGTGGGGGCTGGAGGGCCCAGAGCAGCTCTCCCACGGCGGAGTAAACCCCACACAACCCAGGGAGGTGGGACTGCCTGCAAACCAAGGAGTGCCAGCGGGCTGACGACGCTCAGACCCCTCTGCGGAGAGCGCTCCGTCAATAGGGCCTGCCTGCACTGCGTCTGAGCCACCCTCACGGACACGCTCCACTGAGTTGTCACTTAAGAGGAACGCTACGGTCACACAAAACTGTCCCAAAAAGCTGCATCTTTTAGAAAACTTTTGCTTTATCTCTGCGGACCTATGGAATTTGCCACTTGTCAATCCTCCACTGCAAGTGGAACTGGCACCGGTGCAGGATTAAGCCTCGGGCGGTGCCAGGTCCCCCCGTGCAAGCCGGGAGATCTTCGATGCAGCTGCCGGAAGAGCAGCAGCTCCTCGGCCACCAGCGAAAGGCAGCAGGCGCGGGGGGACGAGACACCGGCAGCAGAACCCAAAATACCACAGGCAGATCAACCCCCCCCAAGCAAGAGACTTCCAGGATCGTTTCAGGAAGACGAAACGTCCCTGCCACAGTTGGAAACTGGCTGCATCCCAGCAGAGACCCTGGTGCAAAGCACTGCGCCGTCTTTCACAGCCACAAACAGCCTGGACGACTGTTTCTAATCGCACCCAGTAGAAAGTGAGGCCTTTGCTCCATATGAACTTCTCAGGGGGAAACAGCCTCACCATGCACCCTCCAAACCCCCCCGAGCCGCTTCTCCACGCGCCCTCCCACAGGCTGTGATCCCTTCTGCCCGAGCCTTGCCCCGGCGCGCTGCTCCCAGGGTGGTAGAACCGCTCTGCAGAAGGCAGGCCAGGCAGACCACTGGTGTCTCCACCGCCAGGCTCAGGCCAGCTGAAATGATTAATGAGGTCACGCTGGAAAACGACGACAAAAATAACTGTTCTGTGAATCAGTAGTTTTCATTGCAAATAAGATCAAAAAATAAATAACCGCTGTGCTCTGCTCCCGACCCACTGGCAGAGGATTAGGGAGCACAGGCAAGGAAACCGCCTGTTTGCTGCCACCAGTCAGCTTGATGGAGATTTTCCTTTTCTAATTCCAGCTATGATCTAACTGCAAGTCACCAAAAAAAAGGATGAAGAAGAAACAGGCTGGCTGGCTTGCTTCCCACCCTGCCCCACTGCTTGGCCCAGTACCCTGCGGAGAGGAACGAGAGGGCTCTCCACACCTTCTTCTGAAGCAAGGTGTGAGCATCCCTCTGCCTCTGAGCAAGGACCAAGCCACTTTGCCCGGGGCAGCGGGAGCAGAACGAAGCCTGAGAAGGCTTGGAAGGGGAGAGGGGCTCCCTGCGCTGCCTCGGGGTGAAAGCGGGGTCCCCTGGAAAGGTGTGGGCTGGAGCGCTCTGGTTCTGGAGGCGGGGAGGGGACCAGCTCAGCACGGACTGCTCCTGGGGAGGCCCTCACACGACAGGAGCAGAGGAGAGGAGAGAGGGGTCCTCGCTGCTGCGTGCTCTGATGGGAAACAGATTCTGCTTCTGTCATTTTCCCACAAGAAACTACGGAGGCTGCACGTTCCAAAAACCTGTCGCGTGGTTGATTTGTCTTTTACGGCCAGGGAAATCGCATCCTGGAACTGCCCCATTCATGTTTATCTGAATGGATTCATAAAATAAATAGATGAAATAAAGGGGGCTGGGGAGGAGAGCAACATGGGGCAGCAGCTGGGAAACAGCTCGGGCGGCTCGTTCCCTCCTGAGGTCTCGTGGTCCATCAAAAGCCCTGCACGCAACGCCGGAGAACTCAGCGCACCGAGTGACCAGTCCCTCCCCGGCAGGAAGGGACAGACTCCTCTTCCCCGAAGCAGGGACCACACGTTTGCAGTCTCAGGATAAATCCCAGCGTGAAGGGAACAGAGCACGGATACAAGTTCAGGAAGAAGGGGCTGTCAGAGCCTCAGCAGGACGGTTCAAAGCCGACGTCACCAGCAGCTGCTCCCTTCGCGTGTGCTTTCTGGGCCGTGCTTGTTGAGAGGCCATCTCCAACATCTGCATCTGGGAGCGCTGACAAGAGCTGTCAGGCCCCTGAAAGCTCTCCTGGGCACCCTCCCCCCAAGATGGCTGGTTGCAGAAAGGGCACTGCGAGGGGCGGATTTAATCCCAGGCTGACACTTCCAGCTCTCTGTCTGTAAAGCCCAAGGCCTGAGGTGGAACAGATGCTGCTGGAGCCTGACGCTCGGAGAGGAGGGCTGCTCCTGCTCAGGAGGCAAAGGAAGAGGGGAGGGGGTCTGGGCTTCAGGCTGCAGCCACGGCTGGAAGGGTGCGGGATCCCAGCTCGGAGGCAGGATCGCAGCACTGGCTTGGGCTTCGCTAGAGCGGCTGCTGGATGCCACGGTGTCACGCAAGGGACAATCCAGCCAGAATTCTGCTGATGGAGGGAGCTGGTTGCAAGGTCACCCTCAGGCCCTGCCTGGCAGCCAAACACCCTTGGCACATGAGGACTTGACCCTCTCCACCACCCAGCCCGAGTCTGAACTCCCAGGGGGAAGGTCTGCGCAGCCCAGCCCCGTTTCCTCCTGACCCTGCACCTCTCTGCACCTCTGCAGATGCACCCACAGCACAAACACAGGGTGCAAGATGCTCACCAGCAGCAATCCCACAATTCCCAGTTCCGACTTCCAGACTTTCTGTCCTGTTCCTCTTCTTCCCTCCACAGCCTATAAGCAAAGCAGCCAAGTTCTGCAAGGGCCCAAGCTCTGCTTATTCCTCCTCTTGTTCAGCAGCCTCGCCCCTCGCACGTCCCCGCACTCAGCCTGGACCCACGTGTCTGCAGCCTGACTGGGCTGGGCAGGACCCTGCCTCCAGACCCCTCTGCAGACGTGACCCCAGGAACACGAGACCTGTCCCCAGGAAATCTTAACCCTTACCCTCCTCGCTTACCTGATAACGTGAGCGACCAAGAAGCTCTGGATCTCGGGGCTGCTCACAAAAGCCAGCTCTCCGTTGCCACGCTCCTGGCAGTGCTGCTGGGCCTCCAGCCACTCAGCCTTCTCCACCACCAGCTGATAGCAGTGGTTATTGCCCGGGAAAACCAAGCCGTCGGGGGGGCACATGGGGTGAACTGCTGCAGGAGGAGGAAGAACACGGGCATGATGTCCTTTCTGTGCGCCCACACACCCCAAGCCAATCTGGGGAGAGAGGCTCCAGGAATGTCCCGTCCTTCTTGAAGCCCATAAATCCCCTTTGCTGTTGAACTGCACTCTGTACAGTCATCTTCTTGGCCCAAGACAGTGCAAAACACTGCCTGGTCAGCCAAGGGAGCACGGAGTGCCCGAAGGAGTCATCCCTTACTCCTCACGGAGAAGGAACGGAAAGGGAAGGCCCAGGACCCAGTGCCAGCCCTCCGTTGCCCAGTACCCAGCCAGCCAGCCCTGCTCACCTCTGCCCAGCTCTCCAGCCTCTGCGGTGATACCGTACAACACCACGAGGCCAGTGCCACCTCTGTTGCGGATCCGTATGTCCAGACTCTCATTCGTCTTGACCAAGGCAGGACACTGCAGTTCTAACCGTTGGGGTGAAGCCACCACCTCAATTTCTGCCTGCATGTATAAGACCTTGGTGCCCACAAAGATGGTGACAGTGACATTGTACTGCCCAGGTAAGGCGTACATGTGGACAGCTGCATTTCCAGTGGTGTTGAGAACCTCTGTCTGGTCCCCAAATTCCCACAGTAAAGTGCTGACAGCAATGGGAATACTGATATTGAAGAGCACGGCCTGGTGTAGGCTGTACCAGGCCTGGAGTCCTGTGAAAGACACAGGCAGCTGAGCCTGGAAGGGAGCGGGGACGAGTGATGGGCCACCACAGGCCTGCCCGGACAAATGCTCAGTGCAAAATGGCAAACAACCGGAGGAAGAGTTTGTTTCATGGGCAGTACCACACAAACACTGTCCCTGGCTGCTGAAACCTCCATATTCCTGCTCTTCAGCATAGCAGAGGGCACTGCAGGTCTCCTCGGTGAGGTTCCCAGGGTGAACAGACGTGAAGAGGATGACAACTTCAGCCTCTTCTGTGTGGTTGCTTGTCAGACACGTTATGTGTTGAGCTTCTGGGGAAAGAACAGAAGAGCCTCTTGGAAACCAGCATTGTGAAGCCACAGCTTGGTGAAACACTCCAGGAGACACCACCCCACACCCCTGGGAACAGACTTCTCCTGGGCAGCTCCCGCTCCAAGCATTTCCTTTTTGAGACTTGCCTGGGAAGTCTTAAATCCCGCAGCAACGATTTCCAAACTTTTCATGTTAATTAACGATGACAGAAATAACAAACCAGTCACACAGATTTATGGAGCAGCAACACTCAGCACGTCAAAGGGGTCTTTGGAGAGCCTGACAGCCCCATGAGACATGGAGCCGCTGAGTCTGACCCTGAAAGGAGCCCAAAGGACAGCCAGCAAGTGAGACCAGGAGAAAAGACTGTCCCTTGGCTGGACCTCGGCTTGGGGTGGTGCAGCACATTTCACTTCATGCTGCCTGGGGCTTCCAGCACACTCGGGCAGAGTGGCACAGCGGGGACACGGGGGAAACGCCACCAGCCTCTCCAACACGCCCTCACTGCAGCCACCTTCCTCCCTGGAGAGAGCCCAGAGCGTCCCACCTACTCGCAGGCAAAATCTGGTGCTAGCAGAGGGCAGTGCCACACGCAGCCTGCGCCCGAGGCGCGTGCGAGGATGCACACGTGGGCATTCACGGGAAGGATGCACAGAAACAACACCTGCCTGGCTACAGGGAGCACAAACACACACGTGCACGGACACGTACAACGATGGCAGCCGCAACGGCCCCTTCTCAGAGCTCACTCCAGCGAGTTGACATCCCCCTCACCGGCTTGCAAGGGGTGGGACGTCGCTCTGCCACAAAGACACAGGCAGGGCCCCTGCCACGTGCACAGCCGCAGCCCAGCTGGGACGGCCTGGCCTCCTCTCCAGCTCTGCCCACGCAACCGAGCCGTGTTTGCTCCTCTGTTTCTGCTGGTTGCTACAACATCTCCCCCCAAACATCTCAACAGCTCCGGCCTTGCGTGATCTTCCCATATCAAATCCATCCAACTGTCCGGCTTTCTCTGCATACGTTGAGCCACTTTTCTTAAGAAAGAAAAGTCCCGTGGGGAGGACCACGGCATGGGAACTACTTTGTTTTTTAACACCAGCCTGGTCACACTTCTTCCCTCCCTGCCGGTCAGTAACAACTGTCAGTAGCTGGCAGGCTGTCCCCAGCCTACTCCCATCACACTGAGTTACTCAGCCTCACATTACAGTGTCCACACTAACTTAAAGTAGTTCACGAGGGGAACAACTAATTATCAGGGGGAATAACAGTGCTGGTGTTATTCCTCTTGACAATTCCTGTACGGTACTGCACGGCTGGCGTAACTTTCCGGGGGCACATGGAGCAGCCACCACCCGGGTTTCAGCCCTGGGAAGCCCTGCACCCCACCAGGTCGCTCAGCTGGCACCCACCAGCTCTGGGTGCCTCAGCCCTCACCGCTGCACCCTCCTGTCACACATCACAGGCGATGCCTGATGCCTGGCGGGGGGAGCGCTCGCTCTCCCTCCCTCTTACTTAGCGGGAGCTGAGCATCCAGGCAGGGTTAGTTTTCTGAGGGGTCCCCATTCCCACCCTCCAGCTAAACACCGCCCCGTGTTTCTGCCAGCCAAGGCAGGCAGAAAAATGCCCCTGGAGCAGGGGACGGGCTGTGGATCGGAGCAGTGCTCATTCAACGCTCCTGACGCGGAGCCCTGTCACCTGCAGAGACTGAGCTCGGCGTGTCCTCAGGTCCCATCAACTCCAATGAGACTTCACTGCTTAAAGTCAGAGCGTTCAAAGCTTGAGAAAATGAAAGCCTGAGGCTGGAGGTCATGGAGCTAATGCCATCTGACGGCGGCTTGAAGCTTGGTCTGTAATGAGTTTGCTGATCTCAGCCTTGGTGTGACTGACTCCAGCCTTAAGGCAGCAGGGTATGGTCACACACTACCGTCACTTGCTTAATTAGAACTGGCGACCTGAGCTCTGAAGAGGTCTAGATGTGATCCCCAGCTGCCCCTGGACCCACGGTTTCCACTGGTTTAGTCACCTCCCCACCACAGCCCGCAGCGTTTCCTTACCACAAGTAGCATTGACGAACAAGACATCGAAGAGGGAAAGGTTGGCCACCTCAGGAGGGTGGGCACACCTCGTGTCTGACGCCTCAACGACTTTCACTTTTCTGTCTTCCACCCAGCGGGGCAGCCAGGAAAGTTTGCAGTCACAAACAAATGGATTCCAACTTAAGTTTCTGTAACGGGGAGATCAGACAAAAGTTAGGCATTAACTTGACACGTGCTAAGCGTTAATTACAGCAGATCCCTCGCTGCTCCCATCTGCGCCGCTCCACTGAAATGCTTCAGAAAGAACTGCGAGGGGAGTTAATGAATAGGGAATCAAGCAATAATTAACATGATTTTTCTAGAGGCTAGAATTAGGCAAGTACTCCAAGTACTTTTTTCACTCTACAAATAATTGTTGCAATTAGAAGCAAATTACGGACACAATCTTATATTTAAAATAGGCTGCCATCTAACAGCCATTGGATGTCATGGCAGCCTCTCCAGCTAAAGGAGACTATTTACAGCTCCATTAAAAAATAGCTAAGAGAATAAAATTGATCTGTCAAAAAAGAAATGCAAAGTCAATGATAATCTTTCCACGTGGCAGTTTAATGAAAAGATGGAAACTTTAATTGCAGCTAAGCTTGATCCAAATTACAGCCCTTGGCATTCAGCTGCGAGCAGGACAGAGATGGAAAGCTGTTTGTTTAGCTGACGCCAGCTGGGCTGGGCTGCCGCAGGGGCGAAACCCAGGGTTTTTGTACTGCAAGCACCACTTTGCTGGGCAGCCTCAGCAAGGACAGGCTCACGTGGCCCTGCTCTGGGTCCTTTGTGCCTTTTCAGTGCCACTTGTAAGCAAAAACGCAGAGCTGAACATGCCCTTTGTGTCCTGTCCGCAGGGAGAATGTGTGGCTTTTTTCTTGCTTGCCAAGAGCGACTGCGTGGGGTTAATCCTTGGGCTCATTCAGACACAGAACTGCCATTCTGTGCTGTCACTTCATGTCCCCCTCCTGGAAATGTGCGGCTCACCCTCGCCTCCCTTCATGTAACAGCACAGACTTTAATTACTTCAGTTAAAAACCACTATAGGGCTGCACTATAGGGCTGAGAACTTGAATCCCTTAGGAAGAACATCTTCAGGTGTCTTCAAGTGACTATGACACCTCAGTCAGGGTCTCCCATGTTGCTGTCAGTGCCCTTTTTGACAGGTCCCCCGGTCCCCAGGTGTGACCATAAAGAGAAGAACAGTAAGTGTGGCCCAGAGCGTGGCCAGAGACAAGAACCTCAGCAGAGCTGGTGTGGGAGAGAAGCAGGGAAGCCAAGGCGGCAGTGGCAGAGGCTGGAGGTATCCAGGAGGCAGAAGCAGCGTCTGGGAAGAGGTTAGGCTTGAAGGGCACCAACAGGACCCAGGAGCAGGACACAGCTTGGGGAAGCAGCTGGAGAGAGTCCAAAAGGCAGCTGCTTGGCTGGGTAGGTGCCCCAGATCTCCCCAGGATAGCACTGCATCCCACCCCACCGGTAAGGGAGGAGCGGTTTCAAGGAAAGGTCTAAACAGAGAACTGGGAAACAAAGATGAACTTACATTTCACTTAAATTAAATAAATTATCAAATATTCCATCTTCTAATGTAGAAATCTTGTTGTGGCTTATATCTCTGTAAAAGAGGGAAAATGAAAAGCAAGGTCCATCATGCTGGTAACAACTTCCTGGCCAACATACAGGATCAGCCTCTGTCCCAAGCTCTGCGTGGGTACTAGGTACCCTCTGAGCACCTTAAGTCTCGACAGTGACATGCATACGACAGCAAAATGTCCAGTCAGGCATGAAGTCATGGAATCACAGGGTAGTTGAGGCTGCAGGGGACCTCTAGAAGTCATCCAGTCCAACCTCCCTGCTCAAGCCTGCTACAGCAGGCTGCCCATGACCATGTCCAGGCTGCTTTTGAGTATCTCCAAGAACGGAGACTCCACAACCCCTCTGGGCAACCTGCTTCCGTGGTCAAGTCCAGTCCCCGTGCTCCAAGTCCTTCCACGAGTCCCACTTTTAGGAGATTATTGAGGTGGAAAGATGGCAAGCTGTCCAGGCTGCCAGCTACTCAGGTGGAACCACCAAAGCAGGTTTTGGTGCTGGCTCTATCGCTGCCTATTTTGATCTGACAGTCCAATTTTTCTTTAGAAAATAGTTAATCTTCTCTATGAACCATCAGCATGTAACAGCGCAGCCTCATCCGATCAGCAGCTGACCCAGTGAGTTTGCTAACGGTCAAAGGTCTCCTCCTGGCCCAGAGAAGTCTGGGAAGTTTTGGGGACAGCTCAGGGTGTGGGGAGTGATGGGGAGTTTCCTGCACTAGTGCTGGGCTCCTCAAAGGCCCCTCAGACTCACGACCCAATTCCCTCAGAAGATAAGCGAGATTTGGACACTGCAGCTTCATCATAATTTTCCATGCACTAACACACATCTTGCGACAAATCTCCTGCTCTTGCCTTGATCTCCTCTCCATCTAGCAGCACAGCGGGTCAAACCCTGCCTGACCCTCTGAACGCCAGCGAGCGAATCAGCCATTCGCTGAACACCTTGAGGAAGGAGGCCATGGACACATCTACCCGGGCTTTGACAGACGAGGGCAAGCAAGACAAGGCTAACTCGTGAAACACCAGCATGAGTTCCAGGTACCAGCTCAAACACTCATGGTGAGCTGGAAGGCTGGAAGGGCACAGTGTGTACTTACAGTTTTGCCAGAGAAGTCAGGCTTTCAAACATCTGAACGTCTAAACCACTGATCTTGTTATTGGAAAGATCCCTAGGGAAAGAAAACACAACTTTCAGCTTTCGTTCAACTTCATTTTGTCGTTCCTCCCCAACGAGACCTTGGAGAAGCCTCTCTCCAGACCCCACCCAGATGCCAGACTGGAAGGTCTCGGTGCCTTCAAGCGGAGCTTTTCTCGCAGCCTTTCCCGGTTGCAAAGCCTTTGCTGCTCTCAGCGTTGTGCAACGCGTGGATCCAGACTGCGACTATCGTTACACGCATACCGCTCCGCAGCCTATCTAGAGTAATTACAGACATGACAAACGAAATACGAAATCTGATGTATGCTTTTAAAAAATATTCAAGTCTAATATATGTTCAAAGAAGTAATTAAGAAATAATTTAGACTAAAGTTGTAATTAACTTGGAGAAAAATTTATGAGGAACTTTTAAGCCCATTCCTAGTGCCAAAGAACTGATCATTAGTCACACAACTGATGCGTTCAACTTTTACACTTTAAAGATCTTTTTGTCTCTCTTTGGAAAAGCTTGAAAGGAAAGAAGAAGTAGCAAAGAATATTTTCCGTGTAAAATCAGGTTAGATGGTCCTTGTAAAAGGATTGCTGTTTTAAAAATTCTCTAATTGCTCCCTGTAACAGTAACAGCCTTCAACTCATCCCAAGCAAAACCGTTTCTGTCCTCCAGCCCGGCGCTCTCTTTTCACCCCACGTCCTCTTTTTCAGTTTTAAAATGTCACCCAGCTAAGAAGTGAAAGTTTCGCTCATTGGTCTCCACTCGTTCCCAAGAAACTTCCCTCTCTGGTTTCAGATGAACCTCCTTTGGCCAAACCTTTCTTTTCGCAGCACCACCGTACTTCTGCGGAGCCCATGCCATGGTCATTCTCCTTCACGGGTTTCTGGCAGAGCTGCAGCCGGGCCGTGCCAACAGAGACGCTCTCCTCCCCACCACCCCTCGCACCTTTTTTGCTACAAGCACCTCCTGGAATGTCTCCTTGCTGTCTCGCCTGTTATTTTTATCCCCTAATCAATTAATTTTTGGTCTGATCTGACATTTAAACTTAATTTCTCTCAATTAAAAGAATCTGCCAAACTGGCAGGAAAACTGTGTATGATTCCAGGAAACTCTGGGGATAAGGAACAGGGATGGATGTCTCTTTAAAAGGTTTGAGTTTATTTTCCCTGCTTTTGCTGTCCAGGAGCTCTTTGCCAAGCTGAGAGTGGATTCAGAAGAGTTCACCAGCAACATCAATAACGAAGTCCAAGAAATGTGCAAAATAAAAGCTCAACAAATACACTTAAAAAAAGGATGCTAGCAAAAATACCTGATCAAGCCAACGTTCTTTTGTCTCAGGGTAGCTGGGACAGCAGTTAAAGAATACAGAGCACCCCCAGACCGCACGGGAATCACATTCTGCACAGGGGACATGAAAGTCACCTCCCAACCCGTTTCCAGCTCCCACTTGCAAGACCAACACACCAGACAGCTTGGACGGGAATGCCAACTCCTGCCAGCCCGGTCAGGTCCTTCATCAGGAGGCCTCTGCTCCACCTCTCCTTGAGCATGTTCTGTAGATGGTCCTCCTCTGCCTCGGCACCTTCTTGCACTACTTGACCCATGTTGGAAGGGAGCAGGCCACCAACCAGCTGCCTTAGAGGAAGACCACTACAACTATTTCTATTCTCCTTTGAAACACCTGGAAATCACCCGTTTAGTTTTTAGGCAGCCCCTCAAGCCCAAAACAGAAATGGTGCATCAGCTCTGATGCCTTCTTTTGCTCCTTGCCCAGACAAGAGAGACCTCCAAAGCAAACCATTCTGCTGCTACATCAGAGCTTTGCCATTTCCAAGAGCCTCGTCACCCGTACCGCCTGGCTGCACAGAGAAGAGGGCGCGCAGGGCAGGGCAAAGCTCTCGCCATCCCAGCTGGCACAACCAGCAAGCAGGCACCCGAGCCACACAGGGTACCGGGACACCCAGCCCCAAGCCCAGCTGCCCTCTCTGCAGCTTTCTCTCCATCTCTCCCATCTTGCCACTTCCCAGGTAGGAGGTGAACAACTCCAGCAGGGCAGGTCTGCTCTTCTCCATCCCTCTGCCACGGTGCCAGGCATGGAGGGGTTGGTCCTGAGCCTTCCCCAGCCCTTTACAAACTCCCTTATCATTATTTCCATTTCATCTCAGCAAAAGCTTCTAAACTTCAGATAAGTGAAGGCTAAGACCTCAAATCCTCTACTTCCAGGGGTCAGTCATCCCCACTGCCACCCAAGAGCAGGACCAGGGATGACGGTGACCTGGTAGCTGCTCCAGGAAGATGCACAGTGGCAGAGCTGCTCCCACCAGCCCCAGCAAACCCGCAAAATGCCAGCACAGGCAGCGGCTCCCCACTGGTGACAGCGTGTTGGACTGACACTAGATGTCACTGCCTACTGAGCAGCGCACGGGGAAGGAGCTCCTGGGGACCCCGGGTCATCCAGCGCATCTCAAGGGGTGCAGGACGCCCGGCGCTGCGCCTGCGGCCAGCGGATTGTGCTCAGGAAGGGCCAGGAGGAGCTCTCCCCCCCCCAACCAGTAAGTGACACCCCTCAAACCTCTGACTTGTGACAGGGACTGTGCTGCGTTGCCGGCCAGGACAGCTTGTGAGGCTGGGAGGCCACTCGGACGCGCGTCTCCGGGGTGTTGGCACTGCCATGTCCCAATGGGCCTCCACGACATCACGGTGGAAGGGCTGGAGGGGGTTCCTGCACCTTTCTCCTCTTCTGGTAGCACAGCTTGGCTGTCATCTTGCAGACACCATCCCCAAGCTGCTGATGCCAGATATTATCACCTGAGCCCACCCATCTATCCCGCACCCACCGCTGCCACCCAAAGCCAACGCTGAGCCCCAGCCCAGCACGCAGAGCAGCTCCACCAGTGGGCTTCAAAGCGGAAAGCTGGGGTGGTGAGGCTGCTGTGGAGGCTACGAGATGCTCTGAACCCTTGGAGGCTGTCATTAACCCAAGCTCTGTCTACACCCCGACACTCCATCACTTAGCTACAACTCACACGCTTCTCCAAGGGATCCCAAGCCCTTGGCTCCCGCCCTCGATCCTCCAAAGCCTGAGCTCCTGTCCAGCACCCAGAGATGCTGCTGAGCTCCATCCAGACCAGGCACAAGACAGCAACCCACCGGTACCTACAAACCAGAGCCCAAGCCCCTTGCTATTTTCTACCCATGCCTTCACAATCTGAGGAGAAATTGGTATAAAACCTCCCAGCTTTCAACCTCCTCAGACCTCCTCGGTGCAGAGCTCCTGCTGACAGGACAGCTTGGAGGAGCGAGGACCGGTGGCGGATGCCAGCGCCTGCCACCTCCAGCCACGAGTCAACGAGATGGGCTCCCAGCTGCCTGCTCGCCTTCTCCCACTGGTCCCTCGCCAGCATCTACGGAAAATCATATTATGCCTTCCTGGCATGGGAAAGATGGCTGTGAACCAAGCTAGGCTGCAGACAAAAAAAATAATAATCAGGAAATACTGAGCAATAAAACCCAACGCAAAGGCTGTGGGACAGAGCTCAGCCTCTCGGTGCCACAAACTGCCACGACTGTGTTTTCCCAGCCCACTGCCAGGCTGGAGGAAATTCGGAGCAGGTTCAAAGCAGAGCTGAAGCCAGCAGAAAACAAGGCTCTCCATTGAAATGCACTGCGCACGCGGACTGCCGCCCTGCCTACGAGGAGAAAGAAAAATTCAGTTTACTGGTGTCACAGGGGATGTTGAGAACACGCTGTGCTGCCTGGAAAAGGGCAGCTATGGGCAAGTTACAACTTCTTGATCCAGCCTCAGTTTCCACACCTGTAAAACGGAGCCATGTGATGCCAGAGGAGCTGGGAGGGCTGGCCCGCTGCTCCGCGCTCTGAGGGCCAGGAGCCACCAAAACCCACCCCTGACTATGGTACAGAATGAGAAGCGTCTGGAGGATGCCTTACAGAGCGCTCCCCTTGCAGCTCCCCAAACGCCCCAGCAAACACAGACACACTTCACTTACACGCCCAGCAAAGGAAGATTTTCTAATACTTCTTCTGTAGTTGGTCGTGTGGGGAAGGTGAAGCATCAGCTAAGGGAACATTTGGTAACCAGGGCGTCAGCCCGAGCCTTGGGAGCCTTCAGCTCCATCCCAGCTCTGCTACCAGCTCCCTGCGTGATGCTGGATGCGCTGCTGAACCTCTCCAGAGCCGTGGGTACGGCAGGGCTCGCAGCAGCCCGTCACACCCAGAGGCTGAGGACGGATCAGTCACAAACACCCCAGCGAGACCTCCCGCAGATGGGGCCGGGTGACTTCTGGGGGGCAAAAACACCAAGCACCGGGCAGTGCCCCCCCATAGCTGCTGCCCCCCAGCAGCGCTGATGGAAGCGAGCAGCGGGGCTCGGTGCCGGCTGCCCGCTTCGTCTCTTCGTGACGCTCAGCCGGGCTCCGTGGCCCCGCAGCGGCGAGCCCGGGGCAGCCGGGGGGGTTATTTCTGCAGCGCTGTGGTGGACAGGCTTTTTTTGGTGCACTGCTGGTTTTTTCTTAATTCCACAGAACATATAATGTTGAGCAGAGTATAGCACGCCTCCGCCTGCCAAGCCTGATGTCATGCTCTCATTATGTCATTTGCGGGCCCGCTCTGCCTTCGTTTCACAAAAAAGGGAGGGAAGGGAAGGGGGGGCAGCGCTGGCTTGTGCCTTCCCCGGCCCTTTTGGTGCGTGGAGCCCAGCCAGAACAGTAATGGGAAAAGCATCCACAGAGGTTGAGCAGCGGCTGTTCAGCCTGGAGAAGGCTGAGAGGGGACCTTATAAATGCCTACAAATATCTGAAGGGTGGGTGTCAGGAGGACAGGGCCAGACTCTTTCCAGTGGTGCCCAGTGACAGGACAAGGGGCAACGGGCACAAACTGAGGCACAGGAAGCTCCAGCTGAAGATGAGGAAGAACTTCTTCCCTCTGAGGGTGACGGAGCACTGGCCCAGGCTGCCCAGAGGGGCTGTGGAGTCTCCTTCTCTGGA